>CESP01061570.1_pt1 | contig 11740 bp, 11 predicted proteins | sample 531211 | NCBI WGS metagenome assembly CESP01 (sample SAMEA2622074, study PRJEB7988) | marine metagenome | biome: marine biome (ENVO:00000447); feature: surface water layer (ENVO:00002042); material: "saline water (ENVO:00002010), including plankton (ENVO:xxxxxxxx)" | depth 5 m | reverse complement strand
TTTCGACCATAATTTGATAACTTTGGCTAGATAAATTTATTATAAGTCAACAAATATTTAAAAAAATGTTATAATAAACTTTTCCGAATATAAAAATGACAAATAAAAATAACTATCAAGCAGACTCAATAAAAGTTCTTAAAGGCCTTGAGGCAGTTAGAAAAAGACCTGGAATGTATATTGGTGATACTGATGACGGGACTGGATTGCATCACATGGTTTATGAGGTAGTTGATAATTCAATTGATGAAGCATTAGCAGGTTTTTGTAAGAATATTTCTGTTAAAATTAATGTTGATGGAACAGTTACAGTTCGTGATGACGGTCGAGGAATTCCAATAGACATTCACAAAGGAGAAAAAAAATCTGCAGCAGAAGTCATTATGACACAGTTACATGCCGGTGGTAAATTTGACCATAACTCTTATAAAGTTTCTGGAGGATTGCATGGGGTTGGTGTTTCAGTTGTAAATGCATTATCTGAAAATTTAAAGCTTGAAATTTATAGAGATAATAAAAAATATTATATTGAATTTCAAAACGGAGAGGCAAAAGCACCATTAAAAGTTATTGGCAAGTCTAAAGAATCAGGAACTCAGATAACATTCAAACCTTCTAATAAAATTTTCTCTTCAATAAAATTTAGTGAAAAAATTCTTACTAAACGAATGAGGGAATTAGCGTTCCTTAATAAAGGCATTAAAATTATTTTTATAGATGCTACTCAAAAAAAAGAAAAATCAATCGAATTTAAATTCGATGGTGGTATTTTAGAGTTCGTAGAGTTTCTAGACCAGAAAAGAGAAAAATTACAAAATAAAAATGGAAATGACTTATTTAAAAAACCAATTTTTATTCATGGTAGAAAAAGTGATATCGAAATAGAGTGTTCATTAAAATGGAATTCTTCTTTTACTGAGGAAGTTTTTCCTTATACAAACAATATTTTCCAAAAAGATGGTGGTACTCATTTATTAGGTTTTAGAAGTGCGTTAACAAGAGTGATAAACAAATATGCTAACGAACATAATCTTCTCAAAAAGAATAAATTATCAATTTCTGGTGATGATATTAAAGAAGGTTTGACATGCGTGCTATCTATCAAAATCCAAGATCCTAAATTCTCCTCACAAACTAAGGATAAACTTGTTTCCTCTGAGGTAAGAATGATTGTAGAAACAATTATCAATGAAAAATTGTCTATTTGGTTTGATCAAAATCCATCAGTCGCTAAAATTATTTTAGCAAAGATCATTCAAGCAGCATTAGCCAGAGATGTTGCCAGAAAAGCTAGGGAAAATGTTAGAAGAAAAGGTGCACTTGAATTAAGTGGTTTACCAGGAAAATTAGCTGATTGTCAAATTGGTAAACAAGAGGGAACAGAGTTATTTATCGTTGAAGGAGACTCTGCTGGCGGCTCTGCGAAACAAGGCAGAGATAGAACAAGTCAGGCAGTTCTACCTTTAAGGGGTAAAATTCTGAATACTTATGTTGAGGATTTAAAGTTAAGAAAAAATGGAAATGGATCTGATCAAAGAACTAAAGCTTTATCAAAAATGATTTCTTCAAATGAAATTGTAACCTTAATCAATGCACTAGGACTTGATCCTAAATCTCAAGAAATAGACTTAAAAGATTTAAGATATGGTAAAATAATAATCATGACGGATGCAGATGTAGATGGATCGCATATTAGAGCGTTACTTTTAACTTTTTTCAACAATAGTCCGTTTAATAAGCTAATTGAAAACGGTAATATTTACTTGGCTCAGCCACCCTTGTTTAAGATAAACAAAGGCAACAAAGGTATCTATATTAAAGACGAAAAGGAACTAGAGGACTACATAATTAATAGTAATAAAGATTTAAAACATTTAAAAAAAAATTCGAAAGATTATTCGAAAAAAATAGAGATCGAAAAATCAAAAATGAGTATTCAAAGATTCAAAGGATTAGGTGAGATGAACCCCGAGGAACTCTGGAGCACTACGTTGAACCCAGAGACAAGGAATTTGCTACAGGTTCAATATTCAAAAAATTTAAAAAAAGACCAGGATTTAATTCATACATTGATGGGAAGTGATGTTGCTTTGAGAAAAGATTTTATTGTTTCAAATGCAATTAATGTACAAAATTTAGACATATAGAATGAAGTTTTTTGAAACTTCTAGGTATCATACTTTAAAAAAATCTACTTATATAAATTTGAGATGGATAGGAGTAATTGGTCAACTGTTCTCAATTTATTTAGTTTATTTTTATTTTGATTTTGAATTTAATTTTTTTTACACCAACTTAATTATTTTACTTGGTATAGTTAGTAATTTATATTTAATTTTTTTTTATAAAAAAACTCAACTATCAGATAGATCTGCACTATTATTTTTGTTGATTGATATAATTCAATTAAGTGTTTTGATATATTTCACTGGCGGTGCAAAAAATCCGTTTATAATTTTCCTAATAATTCCATGCGTATTTGCCTCAACAAATCTTGGAATAAAAACTAATTTATTATTAGTTCTGATAACGTGTTCAATGATAGTCATATTAACATTTTATTCAGATGGTTTGCCAGATCCATTAGGAGAGCACTTTCATGTAAGTGATTATATTTATTATGCTGTACCTATATCTTTAATAATAGCATTAATATTTTTAACTTACTTTGCAACAATTTTTGGTAATGAGTCACGGTTGAGAAAAGAAGCTCTAAATAAGATGGAGGAAATTATGGCAAAAGAGCACGAAATGTTGTCTTTAGGCGGCCAGGCTGCAGCGGCAGCACATTCTTTAGGAACACCTTTATCAACTATAAAAATTATTTCACAAGAACTGACTGAGCAATTAAAAAATCAAAAAGATGTTATTCAAGATATTGAATTATTATCCAGTCAAGTTGAAAGGTGTAATCAAATTTTAAAAAGATTATCACTTAATCCTGATATAGAGGATAATTTTATTGATGAAGATTCAACGATGAGAGATTACTTAAAAGAAATTATTTCCTCATTTAAAGAAACTAGTGAAAATGAGATTAATTTTAACTTTGAACAAGACTCATCTCCTAAAAAGATTACCAAATCAATTGAGATTGTTTATGGTCTTAGAAATTTTATAGGAAACGCAAATAAATTTTGTAAAAATAAGATTTATATTAATCTAAAGTCAAATAATGAATTTACTATTGTGACTATCGAGGATGATGGAGAAGGATATCCAAATGATATTATTTCAAAAATAGGAGAGCCCTATTTAAGATCATTTGGATCAAATAACCAAAGTAAAACTGGCCTTGGTCTAGGAATATTTATAGGAAAAACTCTCCTAGAAAAAAATTTTGCAACCGTAACCTGCTCTAACTCTAAAACGAGAAGTGGAGCTCAAATTGAAATAAAATGGAAAAATAAAGATTTATTTAATATTTAGTGATAGTTATTTTTTCTCTCGAATAGAGAGCTCAATTGCGAAATCATTACATCACCCAGTTCATTAACATCAGTAATTTTTATCGCACGATCATAATATCTGGAAACATCGTGACCAATACCTATTGCCAAAATATCAACTTCTGTTTTATCCTCAATAAATTTGACAATTTTTTTTAAATGTTTTTCTAAAAAATCTCCTGAGTTTACGGATAGTGTAGAGTCATCTACAGGTGCACCATCAGATATTACCATAAGAATTTTCCTTTCCTCTCTTCTTTTTTGTAGCCTGCTAAATGCCCAAGATATTGCTTCACCATCAATATTTTCTTTTAGTAAACCCTCCTTTAACATTAGTCCCAAATTATTTTTTGCTTGTCTCCAATGATTATCTGCACTTTTATAGATGATATGTCTTAAATCGTTTAGTCTACCCGGAGTTTTGGGTTTTCCATTTCTATTCCAAAATTCTCTACTCTTACCACCTTTCCAATTTTTTGTAGTAAATCCTAATATTTCAACTTTTACTGAACAACGTTCTAGTGTTCTTGATAGAATGTCCGCACAAATTGCTGCAATTGTAATTGGACGTCCACGCATTGATCCTGAATTATCTATTAACAAAGTAACAACTGTATCTTTAAAATCAAAATCTTTTTCTTTTTTAAAGGATAGTGAATTGAATGGATCCATTATGACTCTTGGTAACTTTGAACTGTCCAATAAACCTTCTTCTAAATCAAAATCCCATGATCGATTCTGTTTAGCCAGTAGCTGTCTTTGTAATTTGTTTGCTAATTTAGTTACAACATCATGAAACCCAATTAATTGTTGATCAAGTGTTTTTCTTAGTTTGTTAGAATCTTCAGCGTTTTCAAGCATTTCTGCTTTAATTATCTCATCAAATTGATTTGTGAAAATTTTATAATCAAGATTTAAGTCTTTTATATTTTTTTTTTGTATAAGTTGTTCGGTGCTATTTTGATCTGATACCGAGTCTAGTAGTTCTTCATCTAACTTATATTCATTAATATCATAATCTGCATCAATACTAGCATCAGTTCTAATTTCCTGATCTTGATCTCTGATAGTATCATTATCACTGTTTTGATCCTGTCTCGAATCCTCATTTTGTTTATTATCCTGATTCTCATTCTTTATTTCTTCCTCATCATTTGTCTGAAATATTTCCATTTCTTGCAAAATTTCAGAAAACTTGCTTGAGTAAATATTTTGGTTTTCTATATTATTTTTTAAGAAATCTAAGTGTTTTTCAATACTCTTATCAAAATCATCTTCCCAAAATTTTAAGATTGTTGATGATAAATTGTCTAGTTTTATATTATGAAATCTATTAATCATGTACAATTCAAATGCTTCAGATATATTTACATCTTCTTTAGATTTTAAGTGCTCTTTTTTTTTATTAGAAATCATTAAATTATAATTGTTTTCAAAATTTTTTTTAATACCTCTCAACATTTTACCTCCTAAATATTCATATCTAATTTTTTCTGCGGTAGAGTAAAGTGATCTACAGGATGAATTTGAAGGTAAGTTTTTTTTATATGTGCTTTCGTCTGAAAATTTTTTTCTCAAAGCTTTAGAATCAGACACAGCTCTAGCTTTTATAAAATCATTTTTGTTATTTAGACTATCTATCTCGAAGAGATCGAATTTTTGAGAATCCTTTTTTTTTGGATTTTCTTTGGTTTTAAAGTCTTCAGATATAACCTTTACAGTTGATGTAAGTGCTTGCTTAAATTTTTCTTTAATCTCAATATCATTACGGTTTTTTGTCATTAAATTTGAATATTCACAAGTGACTCTGGCAATTCATCTCCAAAACATCTTTGATAATATTCTGCAATAATATTTTTTTCTAATTCATCACATTTATTTAAAAAAGTTACTCTAAATGCATAACCAGTATCTTTGAAAATTTCTGAGTTTTCTGCCCAGTGAAGAACAGTTCTGGGACTCATGACAGTTGATATATCTCCAGCAATAAATCCTTTTCTGGTTAATGAAGCAACTTTTATCATATTTGCAATTATATCTTTGCCTTTAGAATTGTTAAAATTTTTATTTTTTGCTAAGATGATTTCCATCTCTTTTTCAAGACTTAAGTAGTTTAGAGTAGTTACTATATTCCACCTATCCATTTGACCTTGATTAATTTGTTGAGTGCCATGATACAGACCACTTGTATCTCCTAGTCCTATAGTATTTGTAGTCGCAAATAATCTAAAATGTTTATTTTGTCTTAACACTTTGTTTTTATCTAGGAGAGTAAAATTTCCCTCTGATTCGAGCACTCTCTGAATAACAAACATCACGTCTGGCCTACCAGCATCATACTCATCAAAAACTAAAGCCACAGGATTTTGAATAGACCAAGGAAGAATTCCCTCTTTAAATTCAGTAACTTGTTTATCATTTTTTAAAACAATGGCATCTTTACCAATTAAATCAATTCTACTTATATGACTATCAAGATTAACCCTAACGCACGGCCAATTTAACCTTGCAGCAATTTGTTCAATATGAGTAGATTTACCAGTACCATGATAGCCTTGGATCAGTACCCTTTTATTAAACGCAAAACCAGAAATTATTGCCAACGTCGTATCCTTATCAAATTTATAGTTTTTGTCTATTTCGGGTACGAAATCGTTTTTCTCTGAAAAGGCCTCAACCTCCATTTCAGAATCTATCCCAAAAGTTTGTTTTATTGAGACTTTTATATCTGGTTGTGAGTCAATGTTAGGTGTCAATTTTTTCTCTATAAGTGTTTTTTAACTGAGTATAAGCTAAAGTTATAAGTTTAAGTTTTTCTTCATATTTTTTATTACCTAAATTCATATCAGGGTGAAATCTTTTGACAAGTGTTTTGAATTTTTCCTGTATTTTTATCCATTTCATACCAACCGACAATCCAAGTATTTCAAATGCTTTTATATCTCTATTGTCAAATTTAAATTGACGCATATGATTAAGTTCACTTTTAATTTTTTTATTATCAAGTTCATCTTTCAAAGTATTGTTCCAAAGTATCTTAAAAAAGTTATCAGAAGAACTAAAGCTTTGCGTAGGTTTATGCCAAGTCATATCAGATTTTAAAAAATTCATTATTTGATTATCATTCATACCAGAAAAATAATTCCAATTTTTATTAAATTCTTTTACATGTTTTAAGCACAACATTCTGAACTTTTTACTATTATCTCTCTCAATTGGTGCTTTATACTCACCAAACTCATAACAATTATTCCAATCACAAATATTTTTCATGATATAATAAATATATAATGAATATAAATGATTTAATTGCAATCGTAAAAAAAAAATTAAAAAATGAAATTAACATAGAAAGTATTAAGGTTGAAGATAAATCATTCCTCCATGTTGGACACAAGGGTAATGATAAAAAAAAATTTCACTTAAAAATCTTTATAAATTCAAAAGAACTGTCGAAAATGAGCAGAATACAAAGTAATAAAAAAATTTATAAAATTTTAAATACAGAACTCAATAACAACATTCATTCCATACAAATTTTAATTACTTAGCTCTTTTTTTAAAAATATTTTCAATTTTTTTTTGTCAAATTTTTTATTTGTTAAAACTTTTCCAATTTTTTTTAATAAAATTAAGTTTATTTTGTTTGAATTATTTTTTTTATCATTTGCCATAAATGAAACAATTTTATCGACATGTTTCAACGAGAAGTACTTTTTCACATTGCTTGGTAAACCAAAATTTTCTATATGGTTAGATATAATTTTAAATTCATTTATTGGTAAAAAATTACTTGATTTACTAAATTTAATAGCTGAAGTCATTCCTAAAATAACGGCCTCCCCATGATTTAATTTTTTAGAAAAATTTAAGCTGGCTTCATAGGCGTGTGCGAAAGTATGACCAAAATTTAGAATTTTTCTCAAATTTCTCTCTTTTTCGTCTTTCTCGACTACCTTTTTTTTAATTCTGCAACTATAGTAAATAGTTTTTTCAATGTATGGTGATTTGAAATCTAAAATTTTTTTAAAATTATTGTTTAAGAATTTAAAAAAACTTCTATCAGAAATTAAGGAGTGTTTTAGAATTTCTCCATAGCCGCATATAATTTCTCTTTTAGGAAGAGTATTTAAAAAATCTTTATCGCTTATTACCAATTTAGGTTGGTAAAAACTTCCAATAAGATTTTTCCCTTGGTTTGTGTTTATCCCAGTTTTACCACCTATTGATGAGTCTACTTGAGCTAAAAGAGTAGTAGGTATATTTATAAATTTTAATCCTCTTTTGAATATACTTGCAGCATACCCGGCAATATCACCAGTTATACCTCCCCCAATACTTATTAAAATATCATCTCTTGAAAAATTTTTTTTTAATAAAACTTCTAAAATTTGATTTATAGTTTTTTGATTTTTGTTTTTTTCATTTGCTACTAAGCGGTAGATATGAATTTCTTTGCTATTTAATTTTTTTTTTATTATTTGAACCTTTTTGTTTGGAACATTTTTATCATAAACAATTAAACATTTCTTATAATCGATTGATAAATCTTTAATAATTTTTTTTAGATTTGAGATTATACCTGAGCCAATAAATATAGGGTATTTCTCATGATTTGTCTTAATTAATAGTCTTTTTATTTTCATATATATTTATAATTTTATTTACTATCTCATATTTGGATAATTGTTCACAATTAATTTTATATTTTGATCTAGAATAAATTATAGATCTTTTTTTTATTAAATTAGTTAATTCACCAACAGAAGATTTGATAGCTATTGGTCTTTTCGTGTTTTTTTGAATTCTATTGATTAATGTTTTTGAATTCCAGTTTAACCAGAAAGAAAGGTGATTTGTCAAAATTTCTTCTCTTATCTTTTTATTAATAAACGCACCTCCCCCTAAAGATATAACTCCTTTTTGTTTCTTTAAGACTTTAAGCGTAGTTTTTTCCTCAAAATCTCTAAAAAATTTTTCACCTTTTTTTTCAAAAATATCTGAAATACTCATCTCTAATTCTTTTTCTATTATTTGATCTATATCGTAAAACTGTAAATTTAGCTTTTTGGAAATTAACAGTCCAATACTGGTTTTACCAGATCCCATCATACCTAAAAAAACAATATTTTCTTTTGATTCCATAAGTTTCTTTATTGAAAAAACACAAATATGTCTTAATTTGAAAATACTTAAAGTTATATGCATTTTTATAAAAAAACAAGTTCAAGAAAAAGTTTAATTGGAATAATAACAAAATTGACTATGATTTTACTAATCGTTCTCGGAATGGTTTTCTTTTTAAATAAAATGGAATTTCCAACACCAAAAAAAGATATACAAAAAATAATCCCAAATGAAAAATTTAAAATTGTTAAGTAAAAAACTTCTACTTATTATTTTTTTATTATTTATCCCTTTCAAATCATACTCATCAGATAAACCGATAGATATTTGGAACTTAAACAAAAAAAAAAATGATCAAAATACTGAATCTAATGTAAAAATTGACACAATTAACGATTCATTAAAAGAAATAAGTATTTACAATAAAAAATCAGATGATGAAACTTTAGATATTGTAGAAGATACATTTTTAAACTCTAAAAAGATAAAAATTACTGGACTATATGATCCACAAGAATATGACTTAGATATAAATATGTGGATTAATTCAGATGGTGATCAACTAAAAGATTTGTTTAGCAGAATTATAAAACTAAATCTTTCTGAAGATGCTTCAGAACTAATGAATATATCAATTTTAATAAATGCTCATTATCCAAAAAAAAATATTACAGAGATAGAATTTTTAAGACTTAAATCAGAGTGGTTAATAAAGAATTCAAATTTTGATTTAATCGAAGAGTACTTAAAAAAAAACGGAATCCTTAACGATAATCCAAAACTATCTAAATACTTTATCGATCATTATCTGTCTGAATTTAATTTGGAAAAAGCCTGTAATATATTTTCAGAAAACTTAAAACCAATTACAGATGAATATCTCTCTAAAATTAACATATATTGCTTAATAAATGCGGGTAAGACGGAGGAAGCCTCATTAATCCTAGACTTGAAAAAAGAACAAGGTTTCAAAGACAAATATTTTGAAAAAAAAATTGACTATATACTGGGTTACACTTCAAAAATTGATGAACCAATATCTGAAAAATCAATATTTGATTTTCACCTTGCTCATATGACAAATCCTAATTTTAAGTTTGAACCAGACGAAAAAACATCTAAAATTATTTGGAAATATTTGTCATCAGCAAATTTGCTATCATCTTTTAAAGAAATTGAGATTACAGAACTTGATAAGATCTCAAACATCGAAAAAGCGGTTCATAATAAGAATTATCCAGAAATCGAGCTATTTAAAATTTATATGAGATTTCAATTTAGTATCAAACAACTTCTAAATGTAAAAGAGTCTTACAAATCTTTAACTAACATCGAGGCAAGAGCATTACTTTATCAGAAAATTTTATTAGAGTCAGAAATGATAGAAAAATTAAAGTTGTTAAAGATTTTAAAAAGTTCGTTTGACAAAGATAATTTAAATGCTGCTTTTGATAAGGAATTAAAAAAATTTTTAAAAAAAATGAACCCCGTAGAAATACCGGATAATTTAACAAGCTTTTATTATACAAATATTAAATTAGATAATAATTCACCAGATAAAATTAAATATAACAATGATGTTATGTATCAATCAAAATTAATAAATTATTTTAACGGAGATTATGCAAGGTCAAAAATAGAAAAAGATGTTAATAACTTTCTCAAGAAAATTAAAAAAAACAAGAAATACTCTTTCTCTAAAAAAGATGTAATATTTTTAGAATCCCTTAAAGCGGATGGTGTAAGGATTTCCGAAAAATTTGACGATTTATACTTAATAAGTGAAAATGAAATGCCGACTGACATACAAATAATGATTAATAATAATGAGACTGGTGCTGCGTTATTAAGAATTGTTGAAGTTATTGGTCAGGATAAACTTGAGAGAATGGATGAGGATACAATTTATTTTATAATTAGTGCACTAAACCAACTAAATATAGACTCCATAAGAAATAAAATTTTATTCAAAGTTCTTCCTTTAAAAGTATAAAAATTAGTTTATTTATTTAGCTAATGACCGTTAAAGAAATTATTACTATCCCAAATGAAATACTAAAGAAAGTTTCTAAACCAATAGAAAAAGTTGGAATTAATGAAAAAAAATTAATAAAAGATTTACTTGAAACAATGTATCACTTTAATGGGATTGGTCTAGCAGCGATACAAGTGGGTATACCTAAGAGGGTTTTAGTTGTTGACGTTTCAAATAAAGATGAAAAAAAGAAACCGATGGTATTAATTAATCCAGTAATCAAAAGATTAAGTAATGATACCTCAGTTTATGAAGAGGGATGTCTATCAATTCCTGAAACATTTATTGAAATTGAAAGACCAAAAATTTGTGAAATTGAGTATATAAATGAAAAAGGTTTAAAAAAAGATCTTAAATGTAGCGGACTTTTATCAACTTGTATTCAACATGAAATTAATCATTTAGATGGAAAATTAATAATCGATCATTTATCAAAATTAAAAAAAGATTTTATTATAAAAAAAATCTCAAAAATTAAAAAAAATCCAGATAGAATTGTAGTTTAAAGATGGCAAACAAAATAATCTTTATGGGTACTCCATTATTTTGTGTCCCTATCCTAAAATCTTTAGATCAAAATGATTATGATATTGCAGCTGTATACACCCAGCCGCCACAAAAATCACATAGAGGACAAGAAATAAATAAAAGTCCAATTCAGAGTATATCAGAAACTTTAAATATAGAATATAGAACTCCAAAGACCTTAAAGGATAACAAGGAGGAGTATAAATTTTTAAAAGATTTGAATGCTGATCTTGCAATAGTGTGTGCGTATGGACAAATTATTCCCAAAAATTTTTTGAACTTAACTAAAAAAGGTTTTGTAAATATTCACGCCTCGATACTTCCTAGCTGGCGCGGAGCAGCACCGATTCAAAGGTCAATTATGAATTTAGACTCTGAAACAGGAATAAGCATTATGAAGATCAATGAAGAATTAGATAGTGGACCAGTGAGTAATATTTATAAAATTAAAATTGATCAAAATCAAAATGCTCAAGAAATTTCAGAAAAACTATCTTCTTTAGCTGCAGAAAAAATTTTATTTAATGTGAATGACATACTTGAAGATAAGGCAAAATTTATTGATCAAGATCATTCAAAAGCAACTTATGCAAAAAAAATT
>CESP01047367.1_pt1 | contig 11754 bp, 11 predicted proteins | sample 531211 | NCBI WGS metagenome assembly CESP01 (sample SAMEA2622074, study PRJEB7988) | marine metagenome | biome: marine biome (ENVO:00000447); feature: surface water layer (ENVO:00002042); material: "saline water (ENVO:00002010), including plankton (ENVO:xxxxxxxx)" | depth 5 m | reverse complement strand
GTAGAAATTGATAGATCATCAGTTAGAAGCCCGCTAACTTTGGAAGTGCCTAAGTCCAAAAAACAGATCATTTAATCAAATCTTTAATACATATCCCTGTTGGTATCTTAAATCTAGATGGACAACGTTTAAATTACTTTTATTCAAATTATTAGTAATTTTTTTTAATAATTTTACTCTTTCATCAATTTCACTTTTACCTATTTTTACGATTGCTTTATCAGTAGTAATTTCCCAGCCTGAAAGATTTGAGTAATTGAGACTTTTTAGATTTTTAACATATTTTTTTATTAAATTCGCTTGCTTTATTACTTCACTCTGTAAATCATCTTTTTCAATCAATAATACCGGTAAATTCAATTTTTTAGGCATAAAAAATTTTTTAAAATCCTCATCGTAATAAACATTACCATTAATCTTGAAAATAGGTTTTTTTAAAGAAATCATATATGTTATTTTTTGTTTAGTTGTAGTTTGGTAAAAGCCTTTCACCCAATCTTTATTTTTGACATAAGTTTCAAAATACTTATCGTTATAAAAGCTATTTTTAAGTTCATTTGCACATATCTCACAGGTGGTGAGCATTAAATTTACTTGGATTATTTTTTGATTATTATTCGCAATATTCATAATGATAATCAGGGAAAAAACCGATAGTGCTAGTAGTATGATTTTATAGAGAATCTTCAATTATATTTGTAATTAACTCCTGATAATTTATCCCAGACATTTTAGCAGCTAAAGGAAATAGGCTTTTTTCTGTAAATCCTGGAACGGTATTTATTTCCAAGACACCCAAATCTTTTCCGTCACTGACAAAATCAACTCTTCCCCATGTTTGACAGCCATGTTTATAAAAAGCTTTTAGTGCTATATTTTTTAATTCCTTTTTTATATTTTCATCAACTACCTCAACCTTTTTTGTTGCTTTACTTAAATACTTTGCTTCAAAGTCATAAAACCCTTTATTATTCTCTGTAATTATTTCAAGAGGTTGAAGAGCTTCTCCTTTCAATATACCGACGGTATACTCGGCAGTATTATAGGCTTTTTCAATTATCACATCTTTGGAATATTTTCTTGCTTCTATAATTGCTACCTCTAGGTTTTTTTTCTGGTCAACTTTTGAAACACCAAAACTCGATCCATTATTATTTGGTTTAACAAAAAAACTATCATTTTTTACAAAGAATCCATTCTTAAGGTCTAATTTTTGATTTGCACTAATAACTTGAAATTCTGGAGTAGGTATTTCATTCTCAAACATTAAGATTTTTGAAGAAATTTTGTCCCAACATCTCTTTGTTGAGATTTCATCTGAACCTGTAAACTTAATATTATTCTTACTAAGTAATTTTTGTGTGGTCCCATCTTCACCATCTTTACCATGAACAGCAATGAATATTAAGGTTTCATCATTCACAGACTTAACATCAAAATCTCTAATGTCTTGCATAGTTGCAGAAAATTTTGTTCGATCAATATTTTTTATGATTCCTTGAGCGCTTTGTAGAGAGATGTCACTCTCAACAGAATCGCCTCCGTGTAGAATAATCACACTTCTCATTTGTATATGGCTTTTAGGGAGTTAGATATATCTACAATATTGCCTGCGCCTTGCGTAACTATTATTTCATTTCCCTTGATCTCAGATTCTAAAATTTTACAAATTTCTTTTAGGTTTTTAGCAAAGAAGGCATTTCTCTTTTTTTCAATGAGTGCATTTACAAAGTCATATGAACTTATTTTTTGTAAATTTTGCTCACCTGCTGAATAGATATCAAGGATTATTGAAGTATCTACATCTCTCAAACAATCTATAAATTCCTTAAATAATAATGTTGATCGAGAGTATCTATGTGGTTGAAATATCATACATATTTTTTTATTGGGGTTAGTTGTTTTTAGTGCTTCAATTGTGGCTTTTAGCTCAGTTGGATGATGTCCATAATCATCAATTAGAGTTGCAGATTTACCATCAATTGTTAAATCTGCTTTAAACTCAAGCCTTCTTGATACTCCACCGAAGTTTTTAAAAGAATCTTTAATGACTTTTGTATTTATTCCTGCCTTCTGAGCAACTATGAAAGCTGCTGTCGCATTAAGTGCATTATGCTTTCCAGATAGTGTTAATTCTAATGATATTTCCTTACCTGTAGAATTTCGAATTATTTTAAATTTTTGAAATGTAGCTTGTTGTTTTAAATCCTTGATAAAATAATCAGCTTTTTTGTCAAAACCATAGGATATTTTTGGTCTTGATAAGGTTTCAAATACTTTTTTCGATCTATCAGAATCTATACAAATTATTGCACTTCCAAAAAAAGGTAGGTTTTCTAGAAACTGTAGAAAAGTTGAATCCAATTTTTCAAGATTGTTCTCATAATAATCAAGGTGATCATTATCAATATTTGTTACAACACTAATTTCTGGATTTAAATGCAAAAAAGATGCATCACTTTCATCAGCCTCAACTATTAAATATTCGCCTGTTCCCAAGATACTTTTGTTTTCATGGCCTAAAATTTTTCCACCAATAATAAATGTGGGATCAAGCTTTGCTCTTACAAAAATGTCAGCAATTAGACTTGTGGTGGTTGTTTTTCCATGTGAGCCTGCTACCGCGATACTTTGAAATCCCCTCATCAAACTCGACAACATTTCTGCTCTAGGTATTAAAGTAATATTTAAAGACTTAGCAGCTTTCATTTCAGGATTAGAGATATTAACTGCAGAGGAATATACAACGACATCTGAATTTCTTACATTCTTCTCGTTATGCCCGATAAAGATTTTTGCACCCAAGGAATCTAATCTTATAGTATTTTTATTTTTAACTAGATCACTTCCACTAATGTTAAAGCCTTGATTTATAAGCATCTCTGCAATACCAACCATGCCCACACCACCAATACCAATAAAGTGTATTTTTTTAATATTGCTTAATTTCATGAACTATTTTTTCTGCCGATTTCAAGTGTATACTTTTAGCCATTTTTTTACTTAATTCTTGAAAATTTTGTAGATTAAATTCGCTAATTTTTTTAGAGAACTCCTCCAAATTGAAATTCTTTTCATTCAATACAATTCCTCCACCATCATTACATGCTAATTTAGCATTCTTCATTTGATGGTCATCTATTGAGTTTGGCAATGGTACAAATACTGCAGGCAGACCCATGCTTTGTACCTCAGCAACAGTTGATGCGCCAGCTCTGCAAATTATAAATTTTGATTTAGCCATAACTTCTGGCATATTTTCAATGAACTTAATATATTCAATTTTTCCTGATGATGTTTTTTGATTATGCTCACCAGTCTGAAATAGTATTTTTTCATTTAAATTTAGATTATCTAATATTTCACTAAGTTGATTGTTAAAAAAAACGGCTCCTTGACTGCCTCCCAGGACAAGAATATGTTCTTTTTTAGCATGAGTAGCATAACTTAGCGTGTTAAACGCAGATCTAATTGGTTGACCAAAATTGTTTTCTTTTTTTTTATTTAAGGGAAATGTTGTGAACATTTTTTTTGCAAATATTAAACTTAATTTATTGGCTGAGCCTAAAATTGAATTCTGCTCATGAATGTAAATATCTTTAAACAGAAAAATTGATGATATTAAACCAATTACAGAAATATAATTACCCATTAAAAGAACATTCTGGGGTTTATATTTCAACAACACAAAAATTGAAACCAAAACACAGCTCGTAACACTAAAAGGCCATAATAGTTTTTCAAGAATATTTTTCCCTCTGAAACCTGAAATATTTAAATGCCTAACTTTAAAACCTGAATTTTTATAAATTTTTCTTTCTGTCTCCCTGTTAGAAGCAATAAAAATTACATTTTCTTTACCAAACTTTTCAGCTATAGATAATGCAGGATATATGTGGCCTCCTGTTCCAGCTGCAAAGATTGCAATTTTCATTTTATTTTGTTTCTGAACTCCCAGCTTGCTCGTAGTGTGATAGCTAAAGCAATAAAATTCATGATAACACTACTTCTACCATAACTTATGAATGGTAGGGTCAGGCCTTTTGTTGGAATTACTCCAAGGTTTACGAAAATATTAAGTGAAGTTTGAATAAAAAATAATAATGCGAATGATGTAATAATTAAGCTATTGAAAAAGTAATTTTGATTTTTTGCATTTTCAGCGAGTTTAAATAGCCTCCATAAAATTACAAGATAACAAGTGAACAAAATAAGAAAGCCAATTGCTCCAGTTTCTTCCAGAAAAATTGAAAAAATAAAATCAGTGTGGGCTTCAGGAAGAAAAAAATATTTCTGTGTGCTTTCACCAATTCCAAGTCCAGAAATACCACCTTGAACAGATGCAATCAGTGCATTTATAAGCTGATAATCTGAGCCAGTCATATCATCCCAAGGATTTGCGAAAGACAAAACTCTGTCGAGTCTTTCGGGATTAAAATAAATTGCAACGGACAGGAATATTAAGAAAATTATTGTCAAAATAGAAAGCTGTGAGATCTTTGCACCTCCAATGAAAAGAATACATATTGCTATTGAAAATAATATTGCTGTATTTCCATAATCAGGTTCTAGAAATAGAAGCAAGGCTATTAATGTTGTAACAACTATTGGCTTGATGAAGCCTCTCCAACTGGTTTCAAGCTGATCTTTTCTTCTTAAACAATAACTACATAAATACAAAGGAAGAAATACCTTAATAATTTCTGAAGGTTGAAGATTTATTGGGCCAATAGCCAACCATCTTCGAGCTCCATTTATCTCTTGACCCAAACCTGGTATCAAAACTATAACTAAAAGCATTGAACATAACACAAGCAAAATAAGTCCGTTTTCCTTGTAGAAAGATATTGGAATAAAAAGAAAAATTGAACATGCAACCAGTGAAATTGATAAAGCAATTATTTGTCGCTGTAAGAAAAAGAATGGATTACCAAAATCTGCATTTGCAATTACATTTGAAGATGAATAAATAAAAATAAGACTTATACCAGTAATAATTATGAATGGAACTAGTAAAGTTAAGTCAAACAAATTCTCTTTTCTATTAATCAAAATACTTTTCTTTTAAATTATTAAAATGTTTTCCTCTCTCGATAAAATTTGAATAATCTTTGCCACTTGGATTACCAGGACTAAATAAAATATCTTTGTTTTTATCTTCTTTTAGAATATTAAAAATTTCATCTAGATTTACGAATGTTGAGATATTTTCATGCTTTAAAATATTGAGTAATTCATTTCGATGCTTTCCATAAATAAAAACTCTTCTAGGACCTTTAATATATAATTCTTTGTAATTTTCCTTACTTGGATTACCACAAATAATTAAGTCTCCCCTAAAATTTAACTTATTTATAGCGTACAGAAGTGACGCTGAATTCGTAGATTTAGAATCATTAATTATCCTCTTTGAGATCTTTTGCAATCTAAATGGCAGATTTGATAAATTAAGATCCTCAACGTTCAATGTCGGCTCAATGCCTGATGCAAAAGCTATTGCAATTTCTTGGTAATCATCTGTTGTACAAAAAATTGTTTTTCCTTTTTCAGAACATATTTTCAATTTTGCATTTTTATAATTCTCATAATTACCGTGAAAATCAATATGGTCATTTTGAATATTTGTAATAATTGAAAAATCGAAATGATTTTTTTTCATTTTCTCTAACTGAAAACTTGACGCTTCAATAACTGTATATTTATTTGTGTGATTAATACTATCTAGGAGTGGATTGCCAATATTTCCAAGTGCAACTGAAGTGCTCACAGTATTTAAAATTTGATTAAGATAATTAACCAATGTACTTTTGCCATTTGTTCCAGTAACTCCAATTTTTAAAGATTTATTATTTTGAAAAAAAAGATCTAAATCAGAAATATAATTTAGCTTCCCAAGATTTGATATGGAAAAATATTTTTCTAATTGTATTCCCGGAGAAATGTATAAATTCTCATAATCAGAAATACTTTCATCATTTAAACAATTTAATATATTTTTTTTATTTTCTAATTTTGTTTTGTCTTCATCGAAAATATCAAAATTGATAGAATTCGCAGCAAGAAATTTTTCGAAAGATTTACCAGTTACACCATAGCCAATAATTAATGATTTCATTATCTAATTTTTAAGAGCGATAAACCGACCAAAACAAATATAAAAGTTAAGATCCAAAATCTCACAATTATTTTTGGTTCTTTCCAACCTAATAATTCAAAATGATGATGAATAGGAGCCATCTTGAAGATTCTTTTTTTTCTTATTTTGAAAGAAGAAACTTGCAGAATTACGCTCAAAGCCTCCATTATGAATACCATCGACATTACGGCAAAGACTATCTCATGTCTTACAATTATTGCTACAAGTGCTATAAATGCCCCCATTGAAAGTGAGCCAACATCACCCATGAAAATCTGTGCCGGATAAGCATTGAACCACAAAAAACCAATTCCAGCTCCAATTAAAGCTCCACAAATTACTAATAATTCTCCTGTACCCTGCACATAAGGTATATATAAATAGTCTGAGACAATTATATTTCCAGCTGACCAGGCAATTAACCCAAGTGCTGAAGTAATAAGAATTACTGGAAGAATTGCTAAACCATCAAGGCCATCAGTTAAATTTACTGCATTCGAACTTCCAACAATTATGAATATTGATACTGGTATAAATAATATTCCCATAGAAATTGAGACATCTTTAAAGAAAGGGACTATGTAATTAAGCTCATTTGAATTGAAAACATAGAAATAAAGAACTGCGGAAATGATTAAAGAAAATAGTAACTGAAAAGTAATCTTAGTCCATGAAGAAATACCTTTTGAATTATTTTCGGTTACTTTCTTGAAGTCATCTGCAAAACCTAATAGTGCAAAGAGAAATAAACATAATAGAGATACTGCTAGGAACCTATTAGAAAAATCCCCCCAAAGAATACTTGAAAATATCACACTCCCGATAATTAAAAGACCTCCCATCGTTGGAGTTCCATCCTTTGCTTTATGTGAATCTGGCCCTCTATTGCCAATTGGTTGTTGAAATTGAAATGACCTTATTTTTTGAATAAAAAATTCTCCAAATAGAAGAACAATCAAGAGACCTGATAATGTAGACAAGAATGTTCTTGTGCTTAAATACGAAAAAAGGTTTAGAAATGGGCTTTTTTCCAAGAATAAATTAAGAAGAAATTCAATCATTTATCAACAACTCAAGATAGGTTTCCATTTTACTAGACCTAGAGCCTTTAAAATAGACTTTTTTACCTGCCTTAAGCTGTTTTATTAGATAATTTTTTGGGAAATCTTGTTTGTTTTCAAAAAAATTAATATTTTTACTCGATATTTTTTTGGTAACCTCTTTAAAAATTTTTCCTGTTATAAATATCTGGAAATCAGCAAGCTGGCTTAATAATTTTTCATGTTTTTTATTTTCATCTTCACCTAATTCGGCCATATCGCCCAAAACTAAAACAGTATTACTTGAGTCTTCTTCCATTGCAGTGGCTATAACAGTATCTGGATGAGCATTATATGTTTGATCTATAATTTCACTGCCATGTAATTTAATTATGTTTCCCCTTCCAGCAGAAGGTGTGAAAGTAAAATTTTTTAGATCTTTATCAATCGATAATAGATTTAATATTCTTTGAACAATTTCTTTGTTCTTATCCAAGATATTTTTATTTTCAATCCCTCTTCCATCTACAAAATTATCTTTGTTCTTTAGGCATTCTTTTAGTTTTAATTTTGTTTTAGATATATTTTCTATATTTTTAAATGTGCTTAAGTGGTTTGCAGCTATAGCTGTTAGGATGAATATATCACATGAAAGTTTTTTAGAAATTAAATCAAAATCTCCAACATTTCTTGCACCACATTCAACCACAATAAATTCAGTAGTTTTTGGCATGCTAAGTATAGTGAAAGGTATACCAAATTCGTTATTTTCATTATCTTTGCTTGCATGACATTTATCTCCTAATAAACTTTTCAACATATCTTTGAGAGTTGTTTTACCGTAGCTACCAGTAATAAAAATAACTTTAGCTTTACTTTCAAATAGTTTATTTGCACAAATATCCAGTAGAGAGTTATAAACATCATCAACTACAATCGTAGTACCAAAAATTTTTTGTTTAGTTATTACAGATGCGCCTTTTTGTAATACTTCTTCAACAAATACTTCAGCATCATAATTATTTCCTATTAATGGAATAAATAAGTCGCCTTCTCTGGCCATTTTTGAATCAAAAATAATTCTTTGAATGTTTGCATCAGTTTGAACATTCTCAAACCCAAGAATTTGAGATAATTCTTTTAAAGATTTATTTTCACTTAAAATATACATTTCTTTACTTCCTCGTAATCAGAAAAATCTGAGCATTTATCACCAATAATTTGTTTTTTTTCATGGCCTTTGCCAGCAATTAGAAGTATGTCTCCTTCGCTTAGCTCACTTATAGCATTTTTAATTGCACGTGCTCTATCAAGCTCCATACAGATTTTATTCGATCCTTTTATTCCATCCATTATCATATTTGCTATTTGTTGAGGGTCCTCATTTCTTGGATTATCAGAAGTTATATAAATTTTTTCACAATATTTATCTGCGACTTCTCCCATTAGAGCCCTTTTGCCTTTATCTCTTTCACCGCCAGCTCCAAAAACAATTATTAATTTATTTTTCTTCTTTTTAAATAGAAATTTACATACAGATTCTAATGCCTTAGGCGTATGAGCATAATCAATATATACATTTTCTTTTTCAATTTTATTTAATCTGCCAAATGGCAGTGATAGATTCTCAACTTTAGCAAAAAAGTCTTCGCAGTTATCATTGATAAATTGGTAATAAGGCAGAGTTAAAAATAAATTATATAAATTAAATTCAGATTCAATTTTGGAAGCAGCTTGAAATTTTCCCCATGGTGTTTCTACTGAAAATTCAATATTTCCATCTTCAAAGGACTTAAGAACTTTAAAAAAAATATCTGATTTATTGTTTCTAGATGAAATCTTAAATGTTTTCTTTGAGCATATCTTTTTAAGATGGCTCGATATTATTTCATCATCAAAGTTTACGGCTACAGTCTCAACTTTTTCATTACTAACTAACTTAAACTTAGCATTAATATAATTTTGTAGTGAGCCATGATAATCAAGATGATCTCTTGAAATATTAGTAAATATCGCATGGTTAACCTTTAAGCCCTGCAATCTATTTTTATCAACTCCGATAGATGAAGCTTCAAAAATTATATTTTTGACGTTTGATCGAAAACACTTTGACATAAGATTTCTAATGAAAACAGGCTCTTCAGTAGTAAGCACATTATTAAAAATCTTTTGCTCATTTATGAAAGTTCCTAAAGTACCAGATGTAGCGTGCTTAATGTCATTATTTTCTAAAATTTGGCTTAAAAAGCTAAGGGTTGTTGTTTTTCCATTCGTACCAGTAATGAAGAGATTGTTAAAATACGAATGATCAATCTCAAAGTACTCATCTATCCATTTTAAATATGAACTATTGAGATCTTTTATTTTCGAAACTTTTGGTAGATCTAGATTTTCACTGCTATCTAGGAAGATATGTTTTGCAAGATTTGCTTGATCAGTAGTCAAATATTTTGCTCCGCCCCTAAGTGATAAAAAAATATCATTTTTTCTTAAATATTTTGAATTTGTTACAAGATTTTCGTTAGAACTGAGATTTAAGAAAGGATTCTTCATAAGTATTTTAATCTCATCATAAATTTAGTCAGTTTACCTACAACAGGTGCTGATACATCTCCTCCAAAATATTTATTAGGATCAGGTTCATCAATCGAGACGATCATAATAAATTTTGGGTTGTTATATGGAAAAATAGAAGCAAAACTTGAAATGTATTTTTCAGAAGCATATCCAACACCTTCAATATACTTTTCCGATGTTCCTGTTTTGCCTGCTATTTCTATTTTTTCATTTTTGAGATTTGATGCTGTACCATCTAAGACTGTCATTCTTAGTGAATCCAAAATAAATGAAGCAGTAGATTTGCTAAGAACCCTCACTCTTTCTGATCTAATATCTGATATAAGCCTAGGTTCTATCATTACTCCTTCATTAGCAAAAACACTGTAAGCCCTTGCTATTTGAAGTGAGTTAGAGGTCAAACTATATCCATAACCTAAAGATGCTTTGTCAATATCATAGAGTTTAGGATTATCAATAATTTTTCCAGCAGAATTATTTATCCATTGCATTTTTAGTTCTTTCCCAAAACCAAATTGACCAAGGTTATCTCGCATTTCAGCTGATGAAAATTTAATAGCAATCTTTGCTATTCCAACTTGAGATGATTTTGAAATAGTTTCTGAGGGATTAATTCTGCCAAAATTTTTGCCTCCTGCCTCACTTCTTTTAAAACCAGAAAGTGTAACAAAGCCAGGATTTGTATTAATAACACTATCTTTTTGAATATGTCCAAGTTTTAGAGCTCCAGCAATAGTTACAGGCTTTATTAATGAACCAGGCTCAAAAAAATCGTCAACTACTTTATTTCTTTCAATAATTCGATCAGGGTTATTTGGATTAAAGGTTGGATAGCTTACCATTGCCAGTATTTCGCCTGACTTAGCATGCATTATTAAAGCAGAGCCACCTTTAGCTTTTGAACTTGAAATTGCTTCTTTCAACTCATTAAAAAGTTTAAATTGTAACTTTGTATCTAATGTCAAAGACAAGCTCTCGTTATTTCCCAGGTTTATGAAATCCTCTAATTGGCCATACAGTTTTTCACCTCTTCCGCTTTGACTATATGTTGATTTTCTCTCATTAATGACTAGAGCTTGATTCATTACTTTTTCTACACCTTCAAGACCTCCATCAGTACCAGAGAAACCTATAACAGGACCAAAAATACTACCAAATGGATAATACCTTTTGAATGTATCTTCCCTAATTGGCACACAACTGCATGCTTTTTGAATATCAGACAGTATTGATTTCGAAATATTATTTTCCAAATAAATTCTTCTTTTAGTATTCAGAAAAATTTCCTGAGATTGTTTAACCAGAATATCTTTTGCGATATTTTTATCATTCTCATTTTTAAACAATAAAGTTGGTCGTAAAATATCCGTCGCTAGCTCTATTCCATTTCTATCTAATATTTTTTTTCTTGGTTGTAGATTAATTTCTGAGGCAGTATTCCTAATTTCTGCTGCTTCAAGAAATAAATCACGCTCTTGATTAAGTTGGTAGTATCTATAAGAAGGTATTGATAAAAGAATCAAAAAAATAAAGAAAAGAAATCTTAACTTACTCATCATCAAAATCAGGATCGGTCATTCCAAGGGCTATAGCTTTATCATAAATATATGGAGATGATTTTAAGAGGGCTATTTCAACATTTAACTTTGAATTTTGATTCTGTAATTTAAAGATTTTCTCTTGCACGTTATCAAGATGCATAAAGTTTCTTTTATATTCAAAAACAAGAAAAACTTTTAAAAAAGAAAGGCCTAAAAAAACAAAAAAAAATATTGTTAGAAAGTAATCTAAAATTTTCATAATTTTTCAATAATTCTCATTTTAGCGCTTCTAGCCCTTGGGTTCACCGAAATTTCTTGAGAAGAAGGATAAATTATTTTACTTATCTTAAATTCATCCGGTACATCTTTATGTTTCAAAGGGATATCTTTTTCATGAAAATTGATTTTTGGTCTAAATGTTTGTTTTGCAATCCTATCTTCAAGAGAATGAAATGTAATT
>CESP01029920.1_pt1 | contig 11764 bp, 11 predicted proteins | sample 531211 | NCBI WGS metagenome assembly CESP01 (sample SAMEA2622074, study PRJEB7988) | marine metagenome | biome: marine biome (ENVO:00000447); feature: surface water layer (ENVO:00002042); material: "saline water (ENVO:00002010), including plankton (ENVO:xxxxxxxx)" | depth 5 m | reverse complement strand
AAACCTGAAAAAACATAGTCATCTACTTGCTTTTTTTCTGACTCTGTCAATTCATTGTATAATTTTCCGTCAAAGATGGAAGCAGCCCTTTGGTTTCTTTTTTCCTCAATTTGATTTGGATAGTAATGGTTCGGATCCCAGCGAGTCAGATAATTGGCCTTGGCATTATACTTCTCCCCCACGGTTCCAGAAACAACTAGGTCTCCATTGTTGGAGATTTCAGAATACAATGTGACTGATTCATTACGAGGATCAGCCTGTCCAGATGAGCCACGGACAAAAGCTCTGTATGAAAGATTGTCTTCTACCCTTGGAGAGTCGACTAAAAGTTTTGTATCGTTATTAATCAGATCACGAACAACCTCGGTTATTTTATTTGTGGTGAGGCCATCTGTCTTTGCTTCCACCACATATTCACGACCATTGAGGCTAATTACAACTTGCTCCCCTGCTTTTATTTGCCGAAGGCCATCCGTGCCAACTTCTCCAACAAAACTTGAGTTTAAAGAAAAAATAGAGCTTTGTTCTTTTCCGAGTTGAACCTCGGAGTTTCCAAATTCAGGCTTAAGTTGAGTACCAGCAAAAAGAGATCTTCCTCGGTGCCGTGCATTAATCCGGTTGAGAGACTCTTCAATTAGTTGGTCTATCTCATTTCCGTATGTCTCCATTGCAGGACCATTGAGACTGGAACCGGCAACTCTAGAAATCTCTTGAGCCCTCTGATTAAGTTCTCTAAGATTATCAAGGTTGAGATGACCTGCATTCAAGAATTCTGAAGCGTAAGAAGCATTTCTTTGATACTGAGCAAGCTTACCCTTTTCAGTATCCAAACTAATTACCCGACCAAGGCGCATGCCATCATCTTCTGGAAGGGTGATTTTTTGTCCGCTCGAAATCTGTTTGTCTAACTTGTAGCGCTGCAAGTCTAAGTTACGAATAGTATTCGTAATGGAATCGGAAACGCTTAGATTTGGAAGACGCATGCAAAAAATTATTTAACGAGCCCTAGGACGACAAGTTCCAACATTTTGTCGAGGGTATTAAGCACTCTTGCTGAAGCCTGAAATGAGCGTTGAAATTGCATTAGGTCAGATACTTCTTCATCAATAGAAACTGAACTAACAGCTCTTCTCTGGTCTAGTAAAAGAGTCTCAAGAGATTTTTGGTGTTCAAGGTTGTCATTTAGATCAGACAATGAGTTGCCAATGTCAGCATTCATAGTTGAAATATGGTCGGTTAAGTCACCTTCATTAGCAATATCACCTATTGCAAATGCCACATCATTTGCTCCTTCAGCAAAATCATGAGTTGATTTTAAGTTTTCCACGGTAAGGTCATTATCAACTCGAAGGCTGGTCGCTAGGTTCCAATCATTTTGCAAAACGGCGTCGAAAGAGAAATTATCGCCAATTATGAAAGCTTTTTCTCCCTGCTCAATTCGAAATGGAATCGTTTCATAGCCTAGCAACAGAGATCTGCCATCATCATCCGTACCCGTTAGATTATCTTCTCCGGGATAGGTTGTATCGAGTTCAAGAGTTACATGTTGCATTCTTCTGGCGGAGGAGTAAAACTGATAAATATCAACATTGTCAGGGTCATCGAGAAACAGCTTTAGTTCATCGCTTTCTCTTATTAGTGCTTGATTTGGAACTTCTTCTGGAAATATAGGAGTTGTGTTAACAATGGTGAAAGTATCTGATTCGGCTGTAGGTAATGTCATATTAACCTCTTCTCTGAAAAGTTGAAGTTCCCCATTTCCTTCTACACCATATAGACCATATTCTTCCTCCATGATAAGATTATTTCCGGTAACAGGTCGGGTTAGGAAAGCGTCAAAACCAAAAAGATAACCACCTTGATCATCATCCGGGTTGTAAATATCATTTACTTTGGTGACGAAATTGGAGACGAGATCATTAAGGTTGGTTCTAAATCTTTCCATTTCGTTAGACCTTGCTGATTGGTAACCATGGATCGAACCAGCAGAAAGATTTAATTCAATACCATCTGAAAAAATCGCATCAGAAGAAGGAAAAGAATTTCCAGAATTTATGATATTAAAAGTGGTGATTTCACCATTTTTAACCACTGCTTCTGCAATGCCGATATTAACTTCTTGCAAGACTCCATTTGCAGTATCATGGCCAGATGATGAGATTTTTCTAATGAAGTTTGTCGGGTCATCTATCGAATTTAGCTTTGGTTTAAAAACATGAAAGTTACTTGACCATTGACTATCAGATGGGTCAAAAGATGCAATTTGTACGGGGTCCGAAATGATTGCCGGAGAGGAGTCTACCACAAAGTGTTGTTGAGTCTCTTCGTCATAATAAACTTCATCATCAAAGAATTGAAGAGAGGCTTGTCCCCTATTCAAAGTTTTAACATCTGAGTCCACAAAGGAATTAAGTCTTACAAATGAATTTGAGTTGGCGAAATCAGGAACCTCTCCATCTGGGATATCTGCAACGGTTAAGTAATACATGGGCTTGTTATTACTACCCAGACTCGAAATTATTTCGCCTTTCGTGTATGAGATTTCACCATTTTCGTCAGTTGTACCTTCTGATTTTGAATTAGTCTCGGAAGGTAGGTTTTGACCAATTACCCACAGACTCCCAAGGGTTTGATCCCCGGTAACCAACTCTCCTTCAGTTCCGTCTTGGTTGGTTGTAGCAAGAATATTGGAGAGATCAGTACCTTTTTCAAGGTTTTGAAAGGCTTGGTAATATGTATCTTCGTATTTGATTACTTCTCCGGCCAGATAAGTCCGGCTAGCTAAACCATTGGTGCCTAATTCTTCCGAGACTGCAGAAACCTCAGCAGTAGCTTGGAGATACTTTCCTTCGTAATAGATCTGTTCACCTTGTTGAAAAGATTCAATGTCGGAATGCCGTTTTTTGATTTCTTGAACCTGGCCATTGGGCCAAGTTGTAATTTTCATGAATTTTAGGGTGTCAGATACATCATCCCCTTTTTGGGTATTGGTAAGAGCTTGGTAATAAGCATCACCTTGGTAAAATACATCCCCTTGCATTCTGGCAACTTCAGATAAAAAGGGAACTGTGTTCGCCACGCTCCCTCCAGTAACAGATGAGAGTTCATTTCCATCGTCAACGGGTGCATCTATTCCTGCCGCTTGTACGGCAATATTGTTGGCTTCTGCTTGTGCCTCAGTCTCATCGCCATTAACTGCTACACTGACGAGAGGATCACCTTGATTAACTTCATCTCCTTGAGCAACAAAAACTTCTTCGACTGTCCCGCTTTTCGGTGCTGAAACTAACTCACCAGTTTCTGTTTCTACTAAATTTGTGGTGGGCTTTGGAGGAAGAAGCGAAATAAGAATTGGACCCTCTGAATCATTGTAAAGTGAACCACCATCTAAAACCTCAAATCTACCCAAGTTACCATCTGCATCAATTTTAGCACGAACCTTTGCCTGGGTTCCATTGGGATCGCTGGGAGCTGCAATAACAAACTCTTGGCCCCAATCATTGGTTATGTTTTTGGGCCCCATTGGATCTAAAAGGTTAACTTTCTCATTGGCTGAGCCTTGGGCATATAAGTTGATGAAGCCAGAGGGCAGACCGCTTTGGGGGTCGAGGTCTTCTTCCACCTTAAAATCCATTAATTGAGATAATTCCTCTAGTAGAGCTTGCCTGCGGTCACGATAGGTAACCGCTTTACCCTTATCTTGAAGTTCAAAGCGACGAACTTGCTTATTTACTTCATGCAGTTGAGCCAATACTCGATTTACATCATCGACTGACCTTCGAACTGTTTCTGAAAGATCCTCTTCAATGGAATCCAAACTACTTCCAGCATCGTTAAATCTCTTAACTAAAGTCCCAACCTTATTAAATAGCTCTTGCTTGATTGTGGGTTCATCAGGAGAAGCCGACAATTCCTGAAACGCATTGAAGAAATCATTGAGTGCACGGGTAAGGCTGCCTGGGGCGAGATCACTGTCGTGGAGGTCATCTAGGCCAACATTAATTCCACTTCGCGTAATCGTTTCTCCAAGTGCACCCTGGAGGAGATCGAGAATTTCTTTACGAGCCTCCAAGCTAGCAGTTTCAGAAAGTTCGTTCACAACCCTCTTGTCGAGCAGTTCACTCCGGGCATGATCCAAACCTGCCGCTTCCAGTCCTGAGGTTTGGAGTTCGCCAAAGCTTCCATACATTACACCTTCCCTAGCCAGAACGCGTTGCCTAGCATAAGTCTCATCATTGACATGGGCCAAGTTCTGACCAGCAATCTCAGCAGTTTTTGCGTGGTAACGCAAAGCCTCACTGTTCTTGCTGATTTCTCCGAGTAAAGACATAAGAATAAAAAAAGTTTATGCCGATTCGTTTATACTAGATCGACCGCCAGCAAGATTATGTACATTTCCACTACGACTATAAGTTTTGGAGTGGGAACTTGGATTCGTAATACTTAGGATTTGGTCGGTTACTTCAGATAGTCGGCTTAATAATCGTTGGTTTTGCTCTATTTTTGACCTAACCTTGGTGATCAGATTATTGATTTCCTCAACTAAGCTTTCAAACATAGGCTGAGTCACATCTGGAAAATGAGGAATCAGTTCGGATAGGTTGGATTCCTGGGATATACCAAAAGTATTTGCCAAGCTAGAGACAAAACCCTGCCTTCTCTTCTGAAGGATTTGACTTGCTTCCATTTGGGTCTGAACGGTCTGATTTATTTCCAGCAGGCTTTCAGGTCTGCGTTCTAAAATACTTTGTTGTTGTGCTGAGAGTAGACCAAGAAGGCTACCATATTCTTGCAGCTCATCACGAAGTAGTACAAGTAAGTCTTCCCAAGTAAATGAAAGATGAGGTACAGTGGTTTGAGCGTAAGTTGACATGACAGATTAAAGATTTTTACTTTTTGCTTCTGTGGTGGGCGAAGCTTGATTGGACAATTGTTGTTGCAGAATATTGGAAATACCAAACCCGCCACCGCTAGCAATGCTTTCGGAAATTGCATCAGTAAAAAAGTGGCGGTACATTCTGTGGGCGTTTCCGTCTTCGTTGAAAACACCTTTGAACATTGGTTTCAGTGCTTCCTTTAAGAATTGTTTTACAAGTACAGATTCAAACTGTTGGCTGACTGCAGCAACTTTTTGACTTTCAGAGGCATGTTTCGAGTGAGCCATCTCCATAAGCATGGAAGAATCCATGCCAACATACTTGTTTCCGATCTCGTTTGTTTCCATATTAATTGATGATTAACTCGGCTTGTAACGCGCCGGCATTCTTTATGGATTGAAGAATCGAAGTCATTTCTCGAGTGGTCAACCCGAGTTTGTTCAAAGCGGATGCGAGCTCATTAACAGTCGAGGCTCCAGGAGGATCAAGTTCGTCAAGAGCCTCGAATCTACCAACCTCTTCAATGAGTTCTGCGTTTTCTCCTTGGATGACCGCGGTTGCTCCTTGAGAGAATGGTAAAGGCTGGCTAACTCCAGTTGTTGGGTTAAGGAAAATCGTAATATTACTACTACTTACAGCAACGGGTGATATACGGACATTTTGAGTTGCGACAATCGTACCTGTTCTTTCGTTGATAATTACTCGGGCTGGTACATCTGGCTTAACATCGATTGCACCGATCGCTGCAATAAAGTTGGTAGACTGCCCACGGAAATTCTGGGGAAGTCTTATATTTACCAGTCCTCCATCTTCAGCGATGGATGTTCCAGGGTAGAATTTATTAACTGCATCAGCAATTTTAACCGCGGTCAAGTGATTGGGCGAACGAAGGAGTAAGTCGATTGAACCAGCGTTAAGTATGTTGCTTTCGATTTCTTTTTCAACGAGAGCACCATTGGTAATGATACCTACAGTAGGATGATTCACTTGTACATTCGCTCCACCAGCATTACCTGCGGATAGACCTCCGATAGAGACCGCACCCTGAGCAACCGAGTAAACTTTACCATCAGCTCCTTGAAGTGGAGTCTGCAAAAGAATACCCCCTTGCAGGGAATCAGCATTTCCAATCGAAGAAACGGTAACATCCATTCTTGAGCCCTCTTTGGCAAAAGGGCCGATGTTTGCAGTCACCATTACCGCTGCAATGTTTCTGGATTTATCGGCTTTGTCAGCTCGAATACCTAGGCGTTCAAGAGCGTTTAAGATACCAAGTTCGGTATATTCAATTCTTGAATCTCCCTGTCCTGCAAGACCAGTCACGATACCATAACCGAAGAGTTGATTACTTCTTGCCCCTCTAATATCGGTTAAGTTCTTGATTTGTGCTCCATAAACAAAAGGAGCCCCTGCTAAAAAAGAGAGGCAAAAAGCAACAGCGATTTTAATTCTGGATAACTTCACGGTAATTTTAGAATGGGTTAAGAATCGCGGCAAGTCTTTGGTACCAACTTTCTTTTTGAGCATCATTAAGGCTTCCTTTTGAGACAAATTCGATTTGAGCATCTGCAATGAACTGAGATGAAATGATATTTCTGTATCTCAGACCATCTTTGAAACCAAATCCGATATCTTCCTGTCTAATAATTCCCTTCAAGACAGCATAGTAACTTTCTCCGGAAAAAGTAACCATCCTAGCTCCTTCGATAATAAGGTTTCCATTGGGTAAAATGTCGATCACCACAACCGAAACTCGTCCCTTAAGATCTTGGGTATTAGCAATCGAACCTCCTCCCTGGTTAGAGGTTTTGGTTTCTATCTCTGTGGTTGGAAGTCCGCCATTGTGAGTCCCCATCTTACTGTTTGCAAAAAGGAAGCTGGTAACTGCATTTTCGATTTGAGACTGACGATTACGAACTGAATTCTGAGAAGCTGCTAGGGAAGAACTTTCAGATACATCGATTGTAATCAAATCGCCAATTGAATATGCTCTTTTTCCAGCAAAAATACTTCTTTGGGAATTGGTACTTTTATTCCACAATGAGGCAGCTTGAACTTCCCAAATGAGTGATGAGATGCAAATGGCGAGTAGTATTTTGAACAGATTCATAAATGTACTTTTACACTATTTTCGTTGAGGACTTTGGCATGAAAAATTTTTTCGGAGGACAAGTTTTTTATTTTGACGAGTCCACCTTCCACACCGTCTTCCAGTGCCATACCTTTCATGGTAACATAAATACCATTGCCCGAAGCAAAAACATCGACGACTTTACCTTTTCTTACCAAAGTTACTTTTGCTAAGTGGTTCCAACGAATAGGAGAACTCGACTTGATGTTAGTTGCAAGTTGGTAACCATTAAGTTTAGCAGTGGCAGGAACTGCACCTGCATATTGCTTAAGAATATCAACTGGTCTTGAAGTAAACATCGATGAACTAAGCCTAGACCCTCGGTTCATTTGTTGAGTGCTGAAGAAAACATCGACATAATGAGCCAACCTCACAGGTTCAGCGAAATTACCAACAAAGGAGCCACGGTCCCAAATACTAAAGCGGACAAAAGTACTTGGGCAAAGTTCGTCAGGCATGCAGTCGTTAATTTTGACAATGAAATTGGGGCCGATCTCAATTTCTTTCCATTCGCGGGTAAGGTATGCTGAAATTTTGCCGCTTGATTGATACCTGTGTGCCAACATCTCACTGAGTTTTTTTTCTAGTAAAGGACGGTTCAGCTCAACCTTACTGATTGCTGACAATTGAATGTCTTTATATCCAAGGTTTGAGGAAGGAGCTGCAAGGGCAGACGATTTGAGGAAGTGCTTCGTTTCGGAGTAAGTTTTTTGATTCCCAAAGGTTAAAGGCTCTAGGAATTTACCAACTTCGCCGGAAAGAAAAGTAAATGCGGCAAAAAATAAAAATATAGGTGATTTGCGGCTCATCTACTAACGCTTCAACTGATTGACGCGAGCAAGCATGTCATCAGAGGTTTGAATAGACTTAGAATTAATTTCATAAGCGCGCTGAGCAATGATCATATTTACCATTTCTTCTACAACATTGACATTCGACATCTCGAGGTACCCTTGTTGCAGAACTCCAAATCCATTTTCACCAGGGGCACCGATTTCTGGAGCACCGCTTGCTTCAGTTTCAATAAATAAATTGCCTCCTTGTGCTTTCATGCCAGCAGGATTTGGAAAACGAACCAATTCAAGTTGTCCGATGATTTGACTTCCATCTGCAGTTTCTACGGAAACTTCCCCAGTAGGTGAAATAAAGACATTGGTAACTTCTGGATCAATTTGAAGTCCTGCAGCTAGAGGTAATGCATCAGCGGTAGTTATTTGACCATCAGGTCCGATCTTAAATGCCCCATCTCTAGTGTAAGCTTCGGTTCCATCTGGTTTTTCAACTTGAAAAAAACCAACTCCGTCTATGGCAACATCCATCTTTTCGCTGGTTTGTGTAAGTTGGCCCTGGGTGAAAATTTTTGCAGTTGATACTACTTTTGTTCCATTCCCCATTTCTACACCAGTGGGAATAACATTACCTGCACCAGTTTGGCCACCCGCTTGACGTGGATTTTGGTAAAGCAGATCCTGAAATTCTATCTTGTTCTTCTTGTAACCAGTGGTGTTAACATTTGCAATGTTGTTAGAAATAACATTGAGGTTGAGTTGCTGGGCTTGCATGCCCGTTGCACCTGAGTAGAGAGATAAGTTCATTGTCTATTTACTGGGTTTGTCCGAGGGTTCCAATTGCTTTTCCTATATTCTGGTCAAAAGTTTGTATCATTTTTTGGTTCGCTTCATGTGCTCTAGATACTTCAATTAAACCAATCATTTCTTCGATTGGTGAGACATTGCTGCTTTCGATGTATCCTTGCATGATCGTAAATTGTTCCGGGTTTGCGGTCTCAGGGGTTACACCCACTTCTTTCGCAACAAATCCACCTCCAACCTTTTGTAAGTCCATTAATGGATCTTCAAAAACAAAAACTCCAACTTGGCCTATGTTTTGCCCGCTTTGATAAATTAGTCCTTCCTTATCGATGCTTAGGTCACCTCCGCCAGGAACAGTTTGAATCGTAGATCCTCCTACATCTGAAAATTCGTGTCCCATGCTATTCACCATTACGCCGTCTGAATTAACATAAAACTGACCATCACGAGTGTAAACCGCGTCACCATTAGTGTTAAGCAGGGCAAAAAAACCGTCACCACGGAGAGCCATATCCATAGGATTGTTGGTTTCGCGCATCTCTCCTTCATGATAATCTACTTGATTTTTCATAACTGGAAAAGAACCAGGCATTTCATTGCGTAATCTGTCATGAGTACTTCGGGCAATTTCTCCTCCTTCGACCGCTTCAAAACTGACTGCAACTTTCTTAAAACCAGCAACATGACTCGCAGCAATGTTATTCGCTATTATGTTTTGGTATTGCTCAAGGCCTCTTAACGCGGAAGCATTTTCAAATAAAGATAGGTTCACGCATGCAGTAAAGCAGAATGCATGCCATTAAAGGAGACTTAGGTCAGTTTTAAAAGACGGATTGTTTCCAGAGGAGGATAGTTATGCACAAGTTAGTATTGTATCAAGCGAGTCAATACTGGCACTGAATTTTAAGGATCCTACCGTCTTGAAGATGAATGACGATTTCTTGCGCTATGCCATCTTCAGAAAGGACTTCAACCTTGGGGCAATTTGCTTCATCATAGATAACTTCAGAATCGAGGTCTTTATCTGAAGGATCATCAACGGTATCAGACTGATCTGTAGCTTTACTTTGAAGGAATGGACGAAACTGGGTATTAGCAGAACCATTACTGTCTTCTTTAATTCCGCCTCTGCCTGAAAGATAACTTTGCATATTTTTTTGTTAAGCAAAAACCGTACCTAATTATTTTTGAATTGAGCCAGATCGTTTTTACTCATGTCCAAAACTAGACTAAGTTCAACCCTTCGATTCTTGTCGTGTTGATTAGGATAGCGGGAATCATTTGGTTTGGTAATTCCATGTCCCGTAATTCTTTCTAGCTTTTCGTCTAAATCACCCGCAGAATAATAATCAAGAGCATCCACTACTTCTTTTGCTTGCAAAAGAGACATTTCCCATGGCCCTTCCCCCTCTCTACCAATACTTGAACTCAAATGGTTGGTGTGAGAGTCGACTCTGTAAACCAAAACATGCTGGGATAGTAACCAAGACATTCGAAGCATTACTTTTCTTCCGTAAGAGGTGAGGTTTTCAGAAGAATCTTCAAAAAGTGGTTTATCGTCTCCATGAAAAAGAGTAACTTTCAAACCGTCCGAAGTGGCTTCAATTTGAATGACTTCATCATCTATCTCATGCAATTTTAGTCTCTTATACCAGTCTTGTGCAATCCGGTGAAGAACATCAATATCGATCGATGTGGTATCGTTGGTATTCCTCATGGTTGTGTCTGACCGACCGACGATTTGATCTACCATACTACCTGGTCTTGCATCCTTTTGTTCAACTGGAGTCGATTTCGGAACTCCTGCCTTATATGGGTCTCTAAAAAATCGGGTGGTTGCAATGATAACCTCCTCGTCTTGTGAAAGAATCCAAAGGACAAGAAACAAAGACATCATTCCGGTAACAAAATCTGCATAGGCTACTTTCCATGCTCCACCGTGAAAATATTTACGACGCTGTCTGTAAATGAATGCCTTGGGAGATTTGGACATCTTTAAAGTGGTTTTTAAGCTCCCTTGGCAGCTTCCTTGCACTTCTCTTCGAGATCATCCGCGGTTGGCTGAATCTGTTTATCCAAGGATCGTCTTCCAATTTCAACTGCCATGATTGGGGATAATCCCGTAGCAAAACCAGATACTGTCCTTTCAACGATTCGGTAATATAGCATTTCTTGAGTTTGATTTAGGGAAACTAACCTGCCTAATGGTATTCCGATACCGTAAGCCAGGAAAATCCCAAGAAATGTACCACTTAACGCTGCAGCTACTTTATAACCCACGGATTCTGGATCCTCAAGATTTGACATGGTATTGATAATTCCAAGAACAGCGGCAACAATGCCAACACCGGGCAGAGCGTCCGCAATCATTTCGATCGCCTTGATAGATCTTGAGGATTCAGCTTCTCGGCTCTGAAGTTCGGCGTTGAGGATTCCACCAATTTCGCCTGGTTTACATCTTCCATCCACAATGGGTCTTAAAGAATTACATAAAAATTCAACCAATCCTTTGTCATTTAGAAAGGATGGATATTTAGTGAATATGGAACTGTTTTGAGGGTCACTTACATGCTCATCCAAGGCAGGCGTACCTTTTCTTCTCCCGAGCATGAATAATTCATAAAGGAGAACGAGGAGGTCGATAAATTTACCTTGATTCGCGATCCCCCCCTTGAAGGCTTTAATGATGTCATCTTTTAAGCTTATGAGAACGCTTTTTGGACTGGATACCACGAGGATACCTAACCCGATTCCGCAAATAATCATGATCTCACCTGGGTGTACAAGTGAGATTGGGTTACCTCCAGCAGTTACAAAACCTCCGATACAGGAGGCAAATACGATTACGATACCAACAGCTAATAGCATTTTAAATGGTTAGTTAGGGTCTAGTGTTTGAAAGTTAGAGCGAAGACATAATAAGGAATGGGATAGAATTTGACTGATTCGTCCTTCGGTCAAGCTAAAGATTTGTGCAATCTCAGACAACTTTAATTCTTCGTAGTAGTAAAGCATGAGAATTTTCTTGTTTTGATCAGGAAGCTCTTTAATAAGATCGCGTAAGATTTTAACCTTTTCTTTTTTTTCAGTCAGTTCTTGGGTGGTTACCTCGGTGGGATCTGATAAGGTTTCCGATAGAGATAATCCATCCTCAGAATTGCCGC
>CESP01166838.1_pt1 | contig 11788 bp, 6 predicted proteins | sample 531211 | NCBI WGS metagenome assembly CESP01 (sample SAMEA2622074, study PRJEB7988) | marine metagenome | biome: marine biome (ENVO:00000447); feature: surface water layer (ENVO:00002042); material: "saline water (ENVO:00002010), including plankton (ENVO:xxxxxxxx)" | depth 5 m | reverse complement strand
TGTAATAGCTTCGTGATAGTCTGTATTAAGTTCGTGTCCTATTGGGTTTTCCATAGCCTTTAGACCTTTTGTTTCAAGAATATTTTTTAATTTGTTGTAAATTAAAACAACACCTTCATCTTCTTGTTTTTGATTGGATTTTATAGAACGCTCAAAATCATCTAGCACTGGAAGTAAAGCTGTAAGTACACTTTCACCGGCGGTCTTAAATAAGTCCATACGTTCTTTTGCAGTCCTCTTTTTAAAATTTTCAAATTCTGCAAAAAGACGCAAGTGTTTGTCATTAAGTTCCGCAAATTTTTCTTTTGTAGTTAGTTCTTGCTTTACTTCTTTGGCTTTTACTGCTTTTTTTGTTTCTTTCTTTTTCTTTGCCATTTCTTAAATAAATATTACTCTTATCTAATATTCATAACAAAAAAAGTGCCAACAACTAATTGTTAGACATTTTGTCAGAAATCGTGGTTAATTAAAAGTTTAAAGTTAGTATTAATTAATTTTTTTGGAATTTAAGAAGTTGTTTAATTCCTCACCTTTCAAATTTTTAGCTATTATAAAGCCATGTCCGTCTACTATAAATGTTTGAGGTATTGAGCGAACTCCATATATAGCAGCGCCATTAGATTGCCAGCCCTTTAGGTCACTAACGTGATATTCCCAAAATAGCTTATCGACAGTAATAGCTTTAAGCCAACTACTGAATTTTTTATCTAAAGAAACGCTATACACTTCCAGTCCATTTCCGTTTTCAAATTTTTGATTTTTAAATTTGTTGTAGGTCTTTACTAGATTTGGATTTTCTCTTCTGCAAGGTCCACACCAAGAAGCCCAAAAATCAATGATGACATACTTTCCTTTCAAATAAGATAATTTTAATACTTCTTCTTTAGGATTTTTGAATGCTAATTCTGGTGCTCTATCACCTATATTTAATGATTGAGCATCAATGTCAAAGCTAGAAATTATAAATACTACTAAAGAATAAATTTTGAATGATTTCATTGTATTAGTTTACACGTTTAATATTCGCTCCTAGCTTATTTAATCTTTCATCAATATTTTGATATCCTCTATCGATTTGATTGATATTGTCAATAGTACTTGTGCCTTCTGCCGATAATGCTGCTATTAGAAGTGAAACTCCCGCTCTGATGTCTGGTGATGTCATTCGAGTAGCCCTGAGAGGAGATTTTCTGTTAAGTCCTATGACCGACGCTCTATGAGGGTCACAAAGAATGATTTGCGCACCCATATCAATAAGTTTATCTGTAAAGAACAACCTACTTTCAAACATTTTTTGATGAATAAGAATACTACCTTTAGCTTGTGTTGCAACGACTAAAACAATACTCAAAAGGTCAGGGGTGAAGCCTGGCCAAGGTGCATCAGAAATGGTTAGTATGGATCCGTCTATAAAGTTTTCAATTTCGTAGCATTCTTGTGATGGTACAAAAATATCATCACCACGTCTTTCAAGCTTTATACCAATTTTTTTAAAAATATTTGGAATTACTCCTAACTCATCGTATTTTACGTTTTTAATGGTTATTTCAGATTGAGTCATAGCGGCTAAGCCAATAAAGGAACCAATTTCAATCATATCAGGAAGTACTGTGTGCTCACATCCACCAAGGTAATCTACTCCTTCAATGGTAAGTAAGTTTGAGCCTATACCTTTAATCTTTGCGCCCATACTATTCAGCATTTTACACAATTGTTGCAGATATGGTTCGCAAGCCGCATTGTATATTGTTGTAGTCCCTTCTGCCATTACAGCAGTCATAACAATATTAGCAGTTCCAGTTACTGATGCTTCGTCAAGCAGCATGTACGTTCCCTTTAGCCTGTCTGCTGTTACCCTGTAAAAACTTTCTTTTGAGTCATAGGTAAAAATAGCTCCCAGTTTTTCAAAACCTTTGAAGTGAGTATCTAGTCTTCGCCTACCTATTTTATCACCGCCCGGTTTAGGTATATAGCCTTTTCCAAAACGTGCTAATAAAGGTCCGACAATCATAATAGAGCCTCTGATTCTGGTACCTTTGGTTTTGAACTCGTCAGATGTCAAGTAATCTAAATTAATTTCGTCAGATTGAAAAGTATAGCTATTGTTACTCAATTTTTGAATTTTAACACCTAAATCAGATAATAAATCAATCAAAATATTGATATCGACTATATCAGGAAGGTTGTTTATTGTTATTTTTTCTGGTGAGAGAAGAACTGCACATAGTATCTGTAAAGCTTCATTTTTTGCTCCCTGTGGTTCAATTTCGCCGCTTAAATTTTTTCCGCCTTCAATTATAAATGAACTCATTTAGTTTCTGTGTTGGTTTCTATTATTTCTATTGTTTTTCTTTTTTTTCCTCGAATGAGAATTTTGTTGTTTAAGGTTTGGGGTAAACTTTGAAAGTTCTGTTCCCTCAGGTATACTAAGCTTACCTTTTGAAAGTTTTGTTAATTGATTTAAAATAATTTCATCGTCAACAGTATCCAAGTTCCAATTCACGTAAGATTTTTTCATTTGATTAGCTATGGCAATTACTAATTTACTCTTTAGCTCCTGGTCTTCCATTTTTATTGCTTCATCAATCATTAGCTCAATGACCTTTCCGTAATGATTGTATTTGATTTTACTGTTAGGATAAGCAAGTGGTTCAGGTTTTTCAAATAGTTTTTCAATGATTGGTTTTTCATATGGTGAGTCCACATCAAGTTCAAAGTTTGAAATTACAAATATGTGATCCCATAATTTATGTTTAAAGTCTGCAACATCTCTTAATTGTGGGTTTAGCTCTCCCATTATATCAATAATACCATTAACCATTTTTTGTCTATCCTCTTTTTTCTTTAAAGTCATAGCATGTTCTACTAATTTTTGAATATGTCTACCATATTCTGAAATGACTAATTTGTTTCTAGATGAGTTATATTCTAATTCCATATATATGAGGTAAAATTATAATATTCGAATGTACACTTTTTTTATATATATTTATAGTATGATATCTAATTTAGCAAATTTAAGTAGTAATGTTTTTTGCCCAAATCCATCGAAGAAAATAATTGCTTTTTTATTGTTCGATTGTCCTTCTATCTTTAAAATTTTTCCATTTCCAAAGCGTTCGTGATTAACACGCATATCCACTTGTAATTGTTGATTTTTAGTGTTTTCACTGCCAACTTTGCTCATTGCTGCATTAGCTTTTGTTAGGTGAGTGGGGACTTGTTTAGTTATCAATTTATTTTTTGAGGGCTTTGTTGTACTAAAAGTTTTTTCGGTATTGTCTCTAAATAGTATTCCTCTAGTTTTAGTTTGGAAATTCCTTCTAGTTGGGTATTGCCAATCTAGGAATTTTTCATCAATTTCTTGTAAAAAACGACTAGGCTCACAATCTATTAATTGACCCCATCTCCATCGGCTTATAGCATAGGAAAGTTGAATTTTTTTCTTGGCTCTGGTTAGTGCTACATAGAATAATCTTCTTTCTTCTTCCAATTCTTCTCTAGAATGTACTGCTAATTGTGAGGGAAACAGATTTTCTTCTAAGCCAACTATATAAACGTATGGAAACTCTAATCCTTTAGCGGCATGAATTGTCATCATTGTGACTTTATTAAAATTATCTTTGTCATCATCATCCTGGTCTGTTATGAGTGCAACATCTTGCATAAAGTAATCTAAAGTGTAGGCTTCGCCTATTTTTTTATTTTTCTCAACAAATTCTTTGATGGCATTTAAAAGTTCTTGTACATTTTCATAACGACTAACGCCTTCTGGTGTCTTGTCTGTGTCTAGTTCCTTTAGCAATGAGCTGGACTTGGCTATAGATTCTGCTAATGTAAATGCATCTTCTTGGAGTTGAACCTTAAGGCTATTCATCATGAGAACAAAGGCTTTGAGTTTTTGTAAAGTTCCGTTATTTACTCCGATTCTAGTATGGTAAAACGGATTTTCTATACACTCCCAAATACTAACTTTATTTGTTCGTGAACAGATTATAAGTTTTTGAATAGTTGTTGTCCCAATGCCACGCGACGGGTAATTGATTATTCTTTTTAAAGATTCTTCATCACTTGGATTAATTAGAAGCCTGAAGTAGGCTAATAAATCTTTTACTTCTTTACGTTGATAGAATGATAGACCGCCGTAGATTTTATAAGGAATATTTCTGCGTCTTAGCGATTCCTCTAACGATCTTGACTGGGCATTTGTTCTGTAAAGTATAGCAAACTCATTAAAGAAACTTTGATTGTTCATTTGAGTTTCAAATATAGATTGCCCTACTATTTGCCCTTCTTCATTGTCACTCATAGTTTTACAAACTTTAATAATATCGCCGACACAATTTTTACTATAAACAGTTTTCTTAATCTGATTTTTATTGTGTTTAATGACACTATTGGCGGCATTAACAATTGTTTGTGTAGATCGGTAGTTTTGTTCAAGTTTTATGGTATATAAATCAGGGTAATCATTTTTAAAATTTAAAATATTCTCAATGTTTGCTCCTCTAAAAGCATAAATACTCTGTGCATCATCTCCTACTACACATATATTTTCATTTACAGCGGCGAGACGTTTTACAATCATATATTGAACCTGATTGGTGTCTTGATACTCATCAACAAGAATGTATTTAAATTTATTTTGATATTTGTTAAGAGTTTCAGGAAAATCTCTTAGTAATACATGTGTATTAAATAATAGATCGTCAAAATCCATTGACCCAGAAGTGAAAAGTCTATTCTGATAGGTTCTGTACACCATAGCCATTTCGTTTAGTTTTCTACTAGAATCTTCAGTCAGTAATGTAGAGTCGCTAATGTAGGCTTTATAAGAAATGAGATTATTTTTGAGTGAACTGATGCGCCCTAAAATTACATTAGGTTTGTATATGTCTTTGTCTAAGTTGAGTTCTTTAACAATACTTTTTATGAGATTCTTCGAGTCTGTCGAGTCATAAATTGTAAAATTTTGAGGGTAATTCAACTTGTCAGATTCAAACCTTAATATTTTAGAAAAAATTGAGTGAAAAGTTCCCATCCAAAGATTTTGCGCCTCACTGCCAATGAGTTGGTTTATCCTTTCTCTCATTTCTTTAGCAGCCTTGTTAGTGAATGTAAGTGCAAGTATATTGAAAGGATCAATTCCCTTGCTAATTAAGTTAGCAATTCTGTAGGTAAGTACTCTTGTTTTGCCTGAACCTGCACCTGCAATTACCATTAAAGGTCCTTCTGTTTGCTGAACAGCTTCTAATTGGGATGGGTTTAATTCGTTTAAAAAATCACTCAAAATGAAATGTATTTGGGTATGAAATTGTTTTCAAATTTATTCTATTATGTAATTTATTTATCAATTATTTAAATCATTTTTCAACATATTGTTAAGCGATAAAATTTGATTAATTTAGTGCATTGATTTATGAAAAAAATTCCATTCTTATTTTGCATATTTTTAGCAAGCTTTTCTTTTGCACAATGTAGTGTAGAGATTTCTGATACTACTCACATCAATTGTAACGGAGATAATTCTGGTGCAATAGATCTAAATGTTTTGAATGCCGCTCTGCCCTATACTATTAATTTAAGTAATGGCGCAGTGGCTGTTAATGGTGATAGTTTTTCGGGTTTAACAGCAGGAACTTATCAGATCATACTTTCGGATGCAAATTTGTGCAGCGATACAGTTGAAATAAAGTTAAAAGAGCCTTCTTCACTAACTTTAAATTTGAAATGTGAGTATAATGATATAGTTGCTAAAGTTAGTGGGGGAGTCAAGCCTTACATGTATTATTGGAGAGATTCTTCAAACATTATTTTTTCAAATGATTCTGTAATTGGTTTTAATCCAGATCAATTTTATGATTTTGAGATTGTTGATGTTAAAGGTTGCCAGCTGAGAGATAGTATATCGTTATTAGTAGACTTCAGTGTTGATAAATTTATCGGTAATGTTCCTTTAACTATTCAACTTATAAACACTAGCAGTGAAGGTTTATACGAATGGAATTTTGATAATGGAGAAACTTCCAATGATTATAACTTAGTTTATGAGTATGAATCTGTTGGAAGATACAACCTGAGTTTACAATTAACTGATGCTCATGAGTGTGTTAATGAAAAAACAGTTATTATTGAAGTACAAGGTTTTGATTTATCTTTAAATAATTGGGAAGAAATGCACAATGCTTTTAGTCCAAATGGAGATGGCATTAATGATAGTTTTTCGTTTGAAGAAAACAATGCTATTTCAGATTTTAGTGTCAAAATTTTCAATCGATGGGGATCTTTGGTGTACAGCTGGACTGATCCTAATTTTAAGTGGAAAGGTTTGAGTTTTGATGGAGATAATTTAACAGAAGGTGTGTATTATTATTTTATGAATGCGACAGGTCAAGATGGTCAATTTTATGAAAAAAAAGGCTCAATAAGTTTATTTTTCTAGAGTGTTAACAACTTTGTTGAAGTAGAATTTAGCTAATTTGTTTTGGTAGTACTATTAATGTTATATTTGGCTGTTTTGTAAGATATAAATTATATTTTTGTAAATTACTATGTTTATGGGTAAAATTTTACTTTTTAATAAGTATTAAAAATGAAAAACATTAAAATCTATATTAAAGCACTTTTATGCTTTCTTTTGTTAGTATCCTCATCAATCAAAGCCCAACAGGTTTTTATAAGTCAAGATTTTGAAAATCCAGCAACGATGGATTGGACTTTAAATGAAGTTGTACCATTTTTAGGAACGGTTAGTTCAGTTCACAACACATTCATTGTGAACAACGTGTACGAAGGAGGAAATGTGTTTTACGATTTTGTTGTTGTTCCAATACCAAATACAGCAGATCAAGGTTATCAACCAAACAGTAATTACTTGCATACATCATCTTTTGATGCAATTACAGGCAATGGTGGTCTCCCTCCTGTTTTAAACTCAACATACAAAGATCAATCAGTAAATAATATACCTGAGTTGATTTGTGCCATGACGCCAGATTACAGCACCATTGGATTTGAAGGTGTTGATGTTTCATATTGGTGGTATAGTATCTGGTCAGAAACCGAGTTTGGAACAGAAGTTTACTATTCTCTTGATTTCGGAACAACATGGACTTTAATCGATGGCCCTTTGTCTGCAGATACTACTTGGCAACAATCCTACATAGACATGGGTAATACACTAGACAATTTACCAAATGTTCGATTTGCTTTTGTATTCAGTAATACATTGGATAATGAATTTACAAACAATCTTCTTCCTTTGCAGGGTTTTGGTCTTGACGATTTTCGTTTGATTGCAGATTGTGATTTTGAATTAACTGATAATTATACAGTTTGCTCCGGAGAGTCAACAACTATTTATGCTGATACAACCTGGTTTAATACATTTAATTGGAGCACAGGTTCTGTTGAAGATAGTGTGTCTCTTATCATCAACCAAGACACTACAATTTCTATTACAGCTGTAAATGAATTTTGTAATGTCCAAGATGACATTAATATTTTTGTACAAACAGAAAGAGCAGACCTTGGTCTTATAGTGAATGGAGAAGTTAATGGAATTGGAATTCCTTGCTATGGTGATTGTAATGGTCAGCTTCAACTCGAAGTAATTAATGGCACCCCAGAAAATGATGGCTCATACACTGTTCAGTGGATGGATTCTTTGATGACCCCAATAAATAATAACGTCTATAATAGTGTTTTAAACAATTTCACCTCAACGCTCTCAGATATTTGTGAGGGCAAATATTATGTTTCTGTTTTAGATGCTATTTGTACTATTCCAGAAATGGATTCGATTTCAATCATTTCTAACGACTCAATTACCAATACATTTACTTCAGATTCTACTTCATGCTACAATGGTGCTGATGGTACCGCCATGGCATACCCATCAGGTGGTATAGCCCCTTATACATACAATTGGGGTGCATTCGGTACACAGCAATCTGTTGCTGATTTAACAATAGGTACATACACTGTAGTAATTACAGATAGTATTGGTTGTTCTAAAGATTTTAGTATTGAAATAAGTCAACCGAACCAGCTTATTGTGGATGCTTTTATTTCTGATCAAATTAGTTGTTATGGACTTTCAGATGGAGAGCTTTCAGCAAATGTCTACGGAGGTACCGGTGATTACTCTTTTGTTTGGAGTCACCCTAACTATCCTTGGGTTGATGATGCGCAATATCATATTCAAACACTTTCTAATTTACCGTACAGTGTTGGGGCTGATGATATAGCTCAAAATTCAAACTATCAGTCTTATTCAGATCCATATAAAGTTATTGTCACTGACGATAATGGATGTCAATCTGAGTCTGAAATTTATTTGATAGAACCACAGAAATTAGAACTGTTCTTGACTCAACCTACAAATCCAGCTTATTGTAATAATAATTTACTAGGCTCAAACACAGGTTGGGCTCAGGTTTCAGCATTAGGGGGTACACCAAATACTAACGACAATTATAATTTTGTATGGTCAGTACTAGGACAAACTGATGAAGATGTATTATACAGTTCAATACAAAATATGAATTCTGGATTCTATGATGTGACAGTTGTAGACAGTAGATTATGTGCTGATCAATTAACAGTTGAAATTGATTTAGTTGCAACTTGGCAAGAGTTTACTTCATCCACACCAGCAAGTTGTTTTGGATATAACGATGGGACAGTTTCTATTTCTATGGAAGGTGGTTGTGGGGATATAGACAATAGTTGTAATTTCTATTATGAGTGGAATGGTGGTGCTGCAACAGGTAATAATTTACCTGATGTAGATGAATTACAACAAGGTAACTATTCAGTAACTGTAACGGATGAGTTTGGTTGTGAAGGTATTTACACTCTTGTAGTCGAAGGCCCCACTCGAGTAGATTTTCAAGTTACAGATTTAGTAAATCAGTCTTGCTTTAGCCCTACATCATCTTCTGATGATGGTTCAGTTGTAGTTGAGGTTGTTGGGGGTGTTGCCCCTTACAATGTAAGTTGGACTGATATGAATACAATGATTAGTAATAATGACCAAACACTAAACTCTCTCGCTGTTGGCGGTTTGACATCTAGCAATTGGCTAATTCAAATTACTGATGCTTCAGGATGTAATGGGATATTCGATCTAACATCTTTACACCCCAATCCGTTCTTCATAGACAATGGTGTCGAAGTGACTTCTGCAATAAATACAAATGAATTATTTTTGACAGATACTATAAATTGCTATGGTTCAAGTAATGCTGTAGCATCAGTTTTAAATTCAAACCCCTTGTTTGATTATTCGTGGCTAATAGAAGGTTCATTAGAGGTCATTGATGAAGGTCCATCCTCTAGTTCACTTCCAGCAGGAAATATTCAAGTTATTGCATCTTATTTAAATGGTCTTTGTAAAGCAACTTCAAATCCAGTCTCAATTATTGAAAGAAATCCATTTACTTTAAATAATTTAAGTACGAACCCTTCATGTACTGATGAAAATGACGGTTCAATATTTATCACAATAACTGGCGCTACTCCATTTTTAAATAACGACCAGCAAGAGGATTATAATCATGTATGGTTTCCAAATAGTTTAAATGGTCTTGGATTAATAAACGAAAATGGATCTCTTGATTTTAATATTTCAAACCAAGAGGCAGGATATTATTATCTCGAAGTATCAGATCGATACGGATGTGATACAGTCTTCACAATTGAGTTAACAAACCCTTCTCCCATCACAGTTAATATAAGTGCATCAAATCCAGACTGTCATAACTCTAATGGGGTACCAAATGGTAACATTACTTTAGTTGCTTCCGGAGGTACTGCTCCATATAATTCTTATCATATAGGAACCTCAAATAGTAATAATTCAGGAGTATTTAATGGTCTCTCTGAAGGAAATTATTCGGTTTATGTTGAAGACGACAACGGTTGTACTTCAACAACATCTAATGTGATTCTTTCTGAACCACCACCTTTAAATGTTGACTTAGTTTCAGTAACAGATGTTGACTGTAATGGGAATAATTCAGGAGAGATAATTATTGTAGCAAATGGTGGTACTCAGCCTTATGCTAATTATTCAATAACTGGTCCGTTAAATTCCAATAACAATAGTGGTGTGTTTACTAATTTACCATCAGGTAATTATGTTGTTGGAATTATAGATGCTAATAATTGTACTAAAACAATTAATCAAACAATTATTTCCCCTACTCCGCTTTCCAATCCTATTTTAGCAGTAACTAATCCAAGTTGTTTTGGATTTTCTGATGGAAGCATTGATTTAACTGTTTCCGGAGGTACTCTACCATATACTTTTGATTGGTCAAATGGTGAAAACACTGAAGATGTTGGTTTTCTTAGCTCTGGATTAATTAATGTTACAGTAACCGATGAAAATGATTGCGAGGTTACTGCTAGTCATACTCTAATAGATCCAGCAGAGGTAATTGCAGATTGGGTAATCAATACTCCTGGTGCTAACGGACTTTATTCTATAGTTTCTAAACCTGCACCCTTTACTGTTGAATTTATTGATGTAAGTCAAAACTCAGATATTAACTTAAATCAATGGTGGGTAAACGGTGACAATACAACATCAAATTTTTATGAAGGATATGCTGTAAATTCTTACCAGTACACATTTACTGATATAGGTGATCACGAGGTTATTCTTGAGGTTACAAATGGTAATTGTATTGATACAATTTCGATGATTATTTCTGTTCAAGGAATAGTTGAGTTTAACGCTTTCTCACCAAACGGAGACAATATAAATGATAATTTTTCTTTTGAAAATTATGGAATTACTGATTTAAAAGCTGTATTCTACAATAGATGGGGCGATAAAATTTATGAAATGAATAGTCCATCAGATACGTGGAATGGCGTTTCAATGAACGGCTTAGAAGTTCCAGAAGGCGTTTATTTTTATGTATTGAATGCAACTGGTGAAGACGGAACACCATATAATGAAAAAGGTTCAGTTACTATTTACAGGTGATTTATCTTAGATACATTTAATATAGCTCATTTATGAAATTCCAGTTATTATTTATAGTCTTTTTATTTGCTTTTATTGACGTTAAATCGCAATTTATCACATCATCTGACACAGTCCTTTGTTATGGTGAAGATGTCACACTTTTAGCATCCGGCGCAAATATTAGTTCTTCGTTTATTAATACTGATGATATTCATTCTGATGTCATTGATATGGGCTTCAATTTTAATTTTTACGGCAATTCTTATAATCAATGTGTTTTATCAGCAAATGGTTATGTAACATTTGATTTGGCTCAAGCAGGTCTTTATTCTCCTTGGACAATAAATAATGCAATTCCAAATGCAGGACAATTACCTGAAAATGCGATTATGGCACCTTGGCACGATATTGACCCAAGCGTTGGTGGAAGCGTTGTTTATGGAACATATGGAGCTGCACCTAACAGAGTTTTTTATATAGTTTGGTGTAATATGCCAATGTTTCAATGTAATGATCTAATTGTTGATCAATATGTGCTAATTTTTGAGGGTTCTAATAAAATTGAAATGCATTTAAACAATAAGCCATTATGTGCAAGTTGGAATGGTGGCGCAGCAGTTCAAGGCATTGTTAACGAAAATAGCACTTTATTTGAGATTGTAGATGATCCTATTTTACTACAGCCCAGAAATTTTCCACTAAATTGGACTGCAGATGATGAGGGATGGGAGTTTGTTCCTAACGCTGACTTTACAGATTACACGATAAATTCTATTAATTATAGTCCTATTGCAACTGGTACCGTTG
>CESP01011076.1_pt1 | contig 11797 bp, 12 predicted proteins | sample 531211 | NCBI WGS metagenome assembly CESP01 (sample SAMEA2622074, study PRJEB7988) | marine metagenome | biome: marine biome (ENVO:00000447); feature: surface water layer (ENVO:00002042); material: "saline water (ENVO:00002010), including plankton (ENVO:xxxxxxxx)" | depth 5 m | reverse complement strand
TCCCGGCAACAGGGGTTCGAATCCCCTTGGGGATGCCACTTTCTTTTATGTGGCATTTTGACACATATATCCGTTTTTCGTTTAAACTTTCAATGGAGGAGTTTATATGAAATATTTTTTACTTACTTTACTAACTTTTTCGTTTATATCTTTTGCACAAGAAGAACCTACAAGAGAGTATGCACCTGGCGTTTGGGAGCTTACTACAGTTGATGTGAATTGGGGTTATATGAGTGACTATATGGATGGCTTGGAGCAAACTTGGGTTCCAGCAGCTGAAATACAAAAAGAAATGGGCATAATTTCTGATTATACTGTTTGGACAAGCAATAATAGCGTTGCTTATCTTGCATTGTATTACCCAAGTCACGCAAACATGGAACCTTGGACTGATGATCAGCAAGCTGAGTTTGCTGAAAAACTTGAGGTATACCGTGAAAAGAAAGGCTTTGATGCCGAAAACTATGAAAAAGTAGTAAGCACTTATAAAGATTTACGTGATATCAGAAGTGTCGAGCTTACTTATCAGTTAAATTTTAAATAATTTTTTAGTGCGGTGTAAAACGCCGCACTTTTTTATGGAACTTATATTAATACCTTTTATCTATTATGTCTTCTGCGGTTTTGCCATTGTATTTTCAATTATCAATGAGTTAGATCTATTGCTTAAGATCAGTCAAAATAAAATCATGTTTAATGTATACATTTTTGCAGAGCTTATAGCTTCTAGCTCTCTAATTACTTATTCAATATTAAGAACAAATTACGTCCTTTTAATAATCGGATTTATCATATTTATATCAACATTAGGTGGCTTATGGTGGAGAGAGAGCGCTATTGAAATGATGAACGAAATAGGTAATAAATATGACTATACAAGTGCATTGACCTGTTTTGTCTTAGCTGCTTTAATTTATTTTTTCTATGTAGCTGGCTAAATAACTGTTTAGAGTTCATACTCTCTGTTTTCATGGGCTTGCTTAACTAACTCGTCTTTGAAATCTTTTAAATTAGTACAACACTTATGAAATTTTATAAACATAAGCTCGTTATTGGACTTTACATAGTAACCGTCAGTATTAATTGCTACCATTTCCGCTTTTGGATCCTTGACACCAATTTGTGCATGTAAAGTGGAAATTATTGAATTAGAGTGATCATCATTCATATGATTGATGATGGACTCTTCTCTTTCTAACCATTTTGGTTTTGAATCTTTCCAATTTTCTGGTTTTAACCATGCTATTTGTCCAAATCCGCCTATCCACCTTGCTTGATTAATTAAGAGCTTATAAAAACTGAAATCATGCATTTTATGATAGTTAACACTGTGTGGTAAAAATAATGAAAATCTTTCTTTGCAATCATCTTGATTGTCCGCTAAAACTAAGTCACCTAGTAGTGTAAGCCTTTGACTGTCTTGTTGATCGCCATTTTTTTTTAGATTATAAATTGTTAAAGAGGCTTTAGAGTTTTGCACTAAGTTCTTAGTGTGTTGGGCCAATCCACTAGCATAAATGATCACAGTTCTATTTCTATCTGTTGTAAAAGTAGTAAAACTTCCAAACGGATAACCTTCAAATTTTTTCGAAATTGTTGATAAAACACCCTCATTAGATTCCCTTAAAAGCACAGCAGCGTTTTTTTCATAAACATCTTTCATCAAAAATAACTCACTTTCATTTTTTCTGGGTCTATCACCATATCGAGATTATAGATCTTCTTTAGCACTATAGGGTCTAAAGCTTTTTTGGGTTCATCTATTTTTATTAAGGCGCCTTGACTAATAATGGCAATGCGATCTGAATATTTAGCGGCAAGATTTAAGTCATGAAGAATCAAGAATATTCCTATGCCCTCAGAGGCTTTCAATTTTATAATCTCCATCATTTTTATCTCATAATATAAATCTAAATTAGCCGTAGGTTCATCAAGTAACATAAATAATGGTTCTTTGGAATTCGATGGTCTCCAAAGCTGTAGAAGGGTTCTTGCAAAGTGAACTCTTCTTTGTTCTCCGCCTGAGAGTTTATTAAATTTTCTTTCAAGTAAACTTTCCAAATCGCATAAAGAAGATATTTCTTTTACTGCTTTATCAAAATGATTGGAATAATTTGGTAGACCTCTTTCAATCCAACCCATCTCTATTATTTCTTGAACTGAAAAATCGAAAACTATTTGTTGAGATTGGGACATCACTCCTCGATAAAATGACCTTTCTACAATATTGAGATGTTCGATAGTGTGATTATTATAACTAACTGACCCTGAATTAGGTTTAATGTCTCCTGTAGCTATATTAAGTAAAGTTGACTTACCAGATCCATTTGGCCCAATCAAAGACAAGACTTCCCCTTTTCTGATATTGAAGGAAACATTTTCTAAAATTTTATGGTTATTGACTGCGTATGAGATATTTTGAAGTTTGATTGTCATGTTTTCCTTATTCTAAAAATTAACCATAAAAAGAATGGCGCTCCAATTGCACTAGTTAACAGACCTACAGGCAGTTCTGCTGGTTGTATAAGTATTCTTGACAACAAATCAGCTATTATCATTATTGATGCCCCAAAAAAAGCTGACGCAGGAAGTAAATAATTATGATTCACCCCCCCTAATAATCGCATTAAATGCGGTACAACTAATCCTACAAAACCTATCATTCCTGAAAGAGAAACACTTATTCCGACAATTATTGCGGAGCTAATAATTACTCTAAATTTTAAGGCTTTTACATCTACTCCTAATCTATAGGCTTCTGGTTCTCCAAGTTGAAGCAAATCAAGTTGTCGCGAAAAGGGAATTAACAAGGAAATAGTGGCTATGACAATAATAATAGCTGGAAAAACTAAGGTCCAATTTGCTGCACCAAAACTTCCCATTGTCCAAAAAGTTAAACCTCTTAGTTCTGAATCAGTACTAATAAAAGTTAAAATCCCAATTCCAACTGACGCCAGGGCATTAACAGCTATACCCACCAATAACATGTAAGTTACCCCTTGATACCCAAAACCTTTGGTAAACAAATATAGCAAGTAAATGACTAAGGCTGCTCCCATTATTGCTGAGAGCGGTAAGATAAATGGTCCAAAGATATAGTCAGGAATATATGAAGAGCCTAATACAATAACTATAGATGCTCCTAGCGCAGCTCCAGCCGAAACTCCAATTAGACCAGGGTCAGCTAAAGGATTTCTAAAAAGTCCTTGGAGTGAAGCTCCTGATATACCCAAACTAGCCCCGACTAAACCTGCAAGAAGCACTCTTGGCATTCTTATTTGTTCTAGCACTTTATTTTCTAGAGATGTTGAAGTGGAGAGGACATAATCAAATATAGAAACGTTGAAGCTTCCAATAGAAGCGGCTATAAATAGACTTAATACAGTCATTAAAAGGGTTATGACTAAAATCGAAATTTGATTTTTATTTATGAATTTAAAGAAATTAGACCTTATTAAACTATTCACTTGATTGTAGTTTAATTGCAACTTCATTAGCTACATCTATGGTCCGAGGACTAAAACCTAGCAACGACATTCCATCAATGACCATGAGATTTTTATTTAAAGCCGCATTAGTGAAAGCTAAAGAGGGGTCTTTAGCCAACTCTTCCAATGTACCAAAATTACTTAAGCCTCTCTTTGTGATAATTATTAAATCTGGATTGCCTTGAATGACTGATTCAGCACTTACAGGCTTCCAACCATCAAAAGAATCCATGATATTAATTCCTCCAATCATATCAATAAATCCATTACCAGAAGTATCTGAACCTGCAACCATTGGCGATGTACCATCCATACCAAGAATAATCATAACTCTCTTTTTTAAAGATTTATTTGAATCGCCAATTTTCTTGAGAGAAGAAATTTTCTCACCAATAGAAAAATCAATTTTTTCTTTACCATATTTTTCAATGTTTAAAATTTTTGAGATGCAAAGAATTTTATTAATAATGGCCTCTAAAGTGTAATCTTCATCAACTATTCTAAGATCCACGCCTGTACTTGTTAATTGTTCAATAACTAAACTTGGCCCCATGTCCTCTTCACCAAGTATCAAAGTAGGGTTTAAGGACAAAACACCCTCTGTAGACAACGCTCTGACATATCCGATAGATGGAAAATTTGCTGTTTCAGGAGGAAAATTTGATGTTAAATCAACAGCAACAATATTTTTTTCTTCCTCTAAAAAATAAACAATTTCGGTTAAAGATCCACCTGCAATTATCACTCTAGATTTATCTTCAGCTATTTGACAATCGGAAAAAATTTTAAAAGAGATTAAAAAAATAAGGACCCTTGCTCTAAACATACATAAATTGTATTTGATAATTTTGTAAATGTGAATGATAATGATTCTCATTTACAGGTTAAATCATGAAAAATTTTATTAATTTATTTTTAATATCGTTATTAACTTTTCTTTTTTCTTCAGTACTTAATGGTCAAGAAGATGAGAATGTTGAAGAGGTTGTTGTTATCTCCTCAAAAATTCCAGTTCCATTAAGTGAAGTTGTTGGATCAGTTACATTAATCACACAAGATGATCTAGATGCTAGAGTTGTTTCTGATCTAGGTGATATTTTAGAAAATACAGTAGGTGTTTCAGTTCCAAGAAGTTCTCAGTATGGTAGGTACTATAACGAAGGTATATCTATAAGGGGACTAGGTGGTTCAAGAGTAAATATTTTTGTTGATGGCGTTAGAGTGTCAGATGCCTACGCTGGTTATGGTCGAGATGTTGTTGAAGTTGACTTGCTTAAACGAGTCGAGATTCTCAAGGGTCCAACATCTGCACTATATGGATCTGATGGTCTTGCAGGCGCTGTTTCATATGTAACAAAAGACGCAAGCGACTTTACAGACTCAGGCTCGCATTACACTGCACGATATTCACAATTTAGTGACTCTAATCAGGATAAATACAGTTTTCTATATGCTTTTGTAGGAGAAAGAATTGATGGAATTCTACAATTTACAGATAAAGAATCCTCTGAGATGGAATTACACAGTGACGCTTTACTAGAACCTAACCCGGTAATGAGCGAAGGTAAGAGCTTACTGGGTAAATTAACTGTTGATGTCAATGAAAAACTTGATATGACATTAACTTTAGATAATCAGGAATGGTCAAGCGATATAATTGTAAATACTGATATCGGTTCAACTTTTTATCCAGGATTATCATTACTTTCTACAACCTCTTCCTCTGATGGTGCAGATGAGGGCAGTAGAGATAGAGTAAGTTTGAAGTTAAATTATGCTGCTCAAAATAACTTGTTTGACAGTGCCATGTTAAATATATTTTCCCAGTCTACTGATCAACAACAAATAACAAATAAAGTTGTTGCAGATATGGTTTTTGGGCAGTTTGGGCCTATGGGACCGCCATCACCAGGTTTATTATTCAGAGACTTCCAATTCAACCAATCAGTCTCGGGCATGGCTCTAGAACTTCGTAAATCTTTTGATCAATTTAATGGTAGAGACGTAGTTTATGGTTTTGATACAGAAACATTGGAGACAGAGAGATTCCGTAACAGCACGTTAACAAGTTTGATTACAGGCATTCCGACCTCAAACGTTTACGGAACTATCTATCCAAGCAAAACTCTGCCTAATACAGATACAACTAGAACTGGTATTTACTATAGCGATCGTATAAATTTTGATGAATTTAATATCCTTTCATATGGTATTAGGTATGACTCTTACAAGCTCGATCCCAATGATGATGCTCTTTCATCAGCAAACAGAGCAGTTGGTTATCCTCTTGCTGAAATTGATGAAAATGAATTATCTTTTAAATTTGGATGGCTATCTGCTGTAACAGAAGGAATTAATGCTTTTTTTCAGTATGCAGAAGGCTTCAAAGCTCCTGATTATGACTCCGCTAACTTGAGTTTTAATAATTTAGCATACGGTTATGGAATAGTACCAAATGCAGATTTATCGCCTGAGACTAGTAAAGGCACAGAAATAGGCTTTAGAGGTGATAATGGAGTTAGATCATGGTCCATAACAAGATTTGAAAATCAATACGAGGATTTCATTGAGTCTGCCGTTGCAGGTTTTGATTTTATAAATCAAATTGTTTTATTTCAATCTCAAAATTTGGATGATGTAGATATAAATGGTTCTGAACTTAGTTTCTCTAGGAAACTTTCTGACACTCTAAGTTTATCCTATGATCACATAAGAATTAGTGGTGAATCTGACGGAGTCCCGTTGTCTTCTCTTAGTCCAGATCAAGCGATAATAGGCCTCAAACATCTCTCCTTAGATGAAAAATTTTCAGCAAATTTTTATTTAAGCATCGTTGATGAAAGCTTTAGTAATTTCACAGGAACATGTGGAAGGAGCGGGGGCGAATGTTTGACACTACCTGATCGAGAAATTTTTGATTTGTATACCTCTTACAAGTTAAATGAGCATCTTGAATTAAATGTTGCCTTAAAAAACCTTTCTGACCACAAATTTTGGGACTGGTCTACAGTTAATGGATTTGCTGCGAATGATGCAAATCTTGATTTATGGCTTGAGCCGGGTCGAAATACCAACGTTTCTTTGAAGATATCGTTTTAATGTTTAAGCTGGGAGTTTTACTCCTAGCTTTTTTTGGTTACAACTAGAATTTTAGAGTATTATCTTTCACGTTATGAAAATATTTACATTGGTTTTAAAAATAATATTTATTACGTTAATTATTGCAGGATGTTCTCCTGTTAATGAAGTAAATGTTTATACGTCACGACATTATGAAGTAGATGATATTCTCTATGCAGAATTTACAAAGAAGACAGGAATTCAAGTAAATATTATTTCTGGTTCTGGAGGTGCGTTAATGGAGCGACTCAAGGCAGAAGGTCAGAACTCCCCAGGTGATGTTTTTTTTACTGTTGACGCGGGCAATTTAGCAAGATTTCAACAAGGAGGATTTCTTCAATCAATAGAGTCAGAATTCATAAGAAATAATGTTCCAACTGAACTTAGAGGCCCTAGTGATCAGTGGGTAGGCGTAGCAAAAAGAGCTAGGGTAATTTTTTACAACCCAGAGTCAGTTTCCGAAGAAGAAATAAAAAATATTTCCTATGAAGATCTTGGTTCTGAGATTTGGAATGGAAGAGTTGTAATTCGAAGCTCATCAAATATGTATAACCAATCACTTGTTGCTTCACTTATCTCCAACTTGGGCATTGAAAATACCGAAAAATGGGCTAGTAAATTTGTGAATAATTTTGCTAGAGAGCCTCAAGGAAACGATAGATCGCAATTAATGGCAGTTGCTAATGGATTAGCTGATGTTGCAATCGCAAATACATATTACATTGGAATTATGCTGGCTGGAAAAGGCGGAGAAGAGCAATTAAAAGCGGCAAGAAAGTTAAAAATAGCTTTTCCTAATCAAGATAATAGAGGATCTCATGTCAATATTAGTGGTGCTGGTATTTTAAAGTATGCACCCAATAAAGATAATGCAGAAAAGTTTATTGAATTTTTGCTTACAGAAGAAGCCCAAACACATATTGTAAATAATTCATTCGAGTACCCTGTGATTGATATAGTAAAACCACATCCAATTATTGCAGGTTTTGGCGATTTCAAAATGGACAAAACTTCAGTAGCAGATTTTGGAAAATACAATCCAGAGGCAGTTAAATTAATGGATAGAGCTGGCTGGAAATAATATTTTTTGTTAAATATTATAAGATTTTAATTTTTATCATATGAGAATCATTAATCACAAATTTTGGAATATCTTCACCATTCTTATCGCCATAATGTTTGCTTTACCAATTCTTATAGTTTTTTTAAGTTTATTTTTTGGTTTTAATGATAATTTCTACCATATTTATGATGTAGTGCTTTTGGAATATTCAACTAACTCATTATTGTTGGTATCAGGTGTATCAATATTAGTTTTATTTATTGGGGTAATAACAGCACTACTTGTGACATTCTATAAATTTTCTGGAAGAAGAGTCTTTGAATGGGCTCTGATTTTGCCTCTTGCAATACCTCCTTATTTGCTTGCTTATGTTATGACTGAAATATTTGAATATTCTGGAACAGCTAATACATTTCTAAGGTCACTGAATTTAATATCTAATGATAGTGCACTTCCTGCTATAAGATCTCTTCCAGGCGCGATAATTATTTTTGCATTTGCACTTTATCCATATGTATATCTCATTATAAGAGTTGCACTAATGAGCATCTCTAAACCTATATTGGACTCAGCAAGAGTCCTCGGAACTAGTAAGCTCAAAAGTTTTACTCGGATAATATTACCTCTTATTAGACCGGCAATTTTTGCAAGTCTAGCAATAGTCGGTATGGAAACGCTTTCAGATTTCGGCGCTGTCCAACACTTTGCAATACCTACTTTTACAACAGGAATTTTTAGAACATGGTTGGGTATGTATGATTTAGCCACGGCTATGCAACTCGCATCAATCTTACTTTTAGTAATTTTTTTATTTTTAATCATCGAGAGACATCAAAGAGCAAACGCTCAATATTCACTGATTAACGATTCTAAGGAAGTTATAGAATTAGAAGCACTTGGAGGATTAAAAAATATTCTAGCATCATTATTTTGTTTGATACCTATTTTGGCGGGGTTTGTAATACCTTTAATTGAAATAATTAGCTGGTCTGTTGAAATAGAAAATATTTTTTCTTCGAAATTCTTAAATGCCTCATTTAACACAATGCTTTTAGCAATATCAGCAGGTACTATAACTACAATTATTGCTATATCTTTCAACTTCAATCTCCGAGTCTACAATTCAAAACTAATGAAATTTATTAATAACCTCATTTCTACTGGTTATGGAGTGCCTGGTTTAGTACTCGCAATAGGAATTACTCAATTTTTAACATACTTTGATTTAATCTTTTTGGATACAGGTATTGTCATTACTGGAAGCTTGTTTGGTTTAATCTTTGCTTATGTAATTAGGTCATATGCGTTAAGTAACAATGTTCTGGAAAATAACTATAAACAATTTTCAAAAAGCTTAGATGATGCAGCAAGAACTCTTGGATCTTCTAAATATAATTTACTAAGAAATATTCATATCCCACTGCTAAAAACTGGGATTCTTGCAAGTATATTATTAGTCATTTCAGAGGTCGTTAAAGAACTGCCTGCGACATTAATACTAAGACCATTTAACTTTGATACATTAGCAGTAACAGTATATCTTTTCGCCTCTGAGGAGAGAGTATATGAAGCTGCATATCCTTCATTGATGATAATTTTAATTGGATTGATACCCATTTACTTTATTTCTAATATGATCAGAACTACGAGGAAACAAAATTGAAAGAAAATTTATTAAAATTGAAACAAATTTGCTTTGAGATTGATTCAAACATTATTCTTCAAGATATTAATTTGGAGATTGATGAAGGAAATTTTGTATCAATTATTGGTAGGTCAGGATCTGGAAAAACATCACTATTAAAGATTATAAGCGGTCTAAAAAAACAGACAAAGGGTACAGTTACATTAAATAATACAATCTTATCTGACGATGATACATTCATTGAACCTGAGAGTAGAAATTTAGGTCTAGTTGTTCAGGAAAAAGTTCTTTTCCCGCACCTTAATGTTCAATCTAATGTTGAGTTTGGAATTCCTGAAGAGGAAAACAAAAGAGAAAAAACTGTTGAAATGTTAAATAAGTTCCATATCTCAAACTTAATGGAAAAATACCCACATGAAATATCTGGAGGTGAAGCGCAGAGGGTAGCTTTGGCTAGAACACTCGTTACAAAACCTCAAGTCTTGCTTTTGGATGAACCATTTTCTGGATTAGATCAGAGCTTAAAAGATGGTATTTATCCAGATATTAAAAAGATTTTAAAAGACAACAATATGACAACAATAATGGTTTCTCATGACTTAGACGAAGTTAACAGTCTTTCTAACAAAATTTATGAATTAAAGGATGGAACTTTAAAGATATATGAATCTTAAAAAAACTCTCATCGTGGCAATCTTTATTGCTTGCAATGCATTCTCACAAAATGAAGCATATGTTGACAACAATGGTGTAAAAATATTTTATGTTGATTATGGACCAGAGCAAAATGATCCAATACTCTTGGTTCAAGGGCTAGGCGGACAATTAACTTTTTGGCCTGACGAACTCATATCAGTCCTTCAAAATAATGGATATAGACCAATTGTTTATGATAATAGAGATGTAGGTCTGTCTGAAGATTTTAAAGACTATGGAAAGCCAAATTTTATATGGAATTACATTAAATTTTATTTAGGCTTACCACTAAGATCAGCCTATTCATTGTCTGATATGGGCAGCGACGGTATTGCAATCTTAAACCATTTAAATATTGATAAGACTCATTTACTCGCTCAATCTATGGGGGGAATGATAAGTCAAAGAATGGTCGCCGATAATAAAAATAGATTTAAATCATACGTACTGATTGCTTCAATGGCTAGAACGCCGGATCTTAAAACAGCACCAAGGGGAGAATTAAGGAAATTAATTGAAGAAAGATCTTTTGGAGATCAAACTCTGGATGGAGAAGTCGAACGATCAATTAAAATATTTAAAATTCTTGCAAGCCCAAGCAGTGAAATAGACGAAGAGAAATTTGAAAAAGAGGTAATTAAAAATTTTAATAGAAGTTCAAATACAGAAGGATTTTCAAGACAATTAATTGCTATTTTAGCTGATAAAGATAGATACGATGAGGTGCAGAGGATTACAACACCAACACTAGTAATACACGGAAAATTGGACCCATTGATACCCTATGAGGAAGGTAAGAAAACGGCAGAACTAATCCCAAATAGTGAGTTTTTAGGTGTTGATTTTATGTCTCATCTTATTGATAAGCCAGTTCTTGACTATATTGAAACACCAATGGTTAAGTTTTTGGATAAGAATAGTTAGTTAAGGACTGAATAAGAACCAATAATACGAAGTTCTTCAGACATTTCTTCAAGTATTTCAAGTAATTTTATAACTGCTTCATCCTCGTAATAGCCCTCAAAATCAATAAAAAATGTATGGAGGTATTGATTATTTCTCGATGGTCTTGTTTCTATTCTTGTCATATTGATATTAAGCTCAGTAAATGGTTGAAGTATGGACATCAAAGAACCTGGTTTGTCCACAATATTTATCATCACAGAAGTCTTATTTTGATCAGATTTTTCTTCAATGCTCTTCCCTATAACTAAAAATCTTGTTTTATTATCATTGCTGTCCTGTATATTTTCTAAATGTGTGTATAAGTTAAATATTTTTATGGCATATGAATTCGCAATACAGAAAAGATTATTATCCTCTACTGCTTGAGAGGCAGCCTCTGCTGTACTTGTAGCAACTATTTTTTCAGCGTCTGGTATATTTTTTCTCATCCAGTTAGCACATTGTCCAAAAACTTGAGGATGTGAGGTAATTTTTTTTATTGCATTCAGATCATAGTTTTTGTTAATAGAACATAAGTTGTGACTGATAGAAAAATTGAATTCCTTCAAAATTTTTAGATCATAATCAATCAAACAATTTAGAGAAGAATTTATTACTCCTTGGTAAGAATTTTCAAATGGTATGACTCCATAGTAGGAATGACTCATAGCTACTTTTTCAAAAATATCTTCAATGGAAGGTAGGGGGTAGTAATCTGCACCATCCTTAAAAATGTTTCTCGCAGCTAAGTCGGAATTAGTGCCTTCAGGCCCAAGAAAGAAAATTTTCATCTGTGGATTGTAAGGTTTTTTAGACATAAAAAAAACTGAGCAAGCTCAG
>CESP01166348.1_pt1 | contig 11799 bp, 9 predicted proteins | sample 531211 | NCBI WGS metagenome assembly CESP01 (sample SAMEA2622074, study PRJEB7988) | marine metagenome | biome: marine biome (ENVO:00000447); feature: surface water layer (ENVO:00002042); material: "saline water (ENVO:00002010), including plankton (ENVO:xxxxxxxx)" | depth 5 m | reverse complement strand
GTATTTTTCTTTCATATCATCTTTAACATGATCAGCGTAAGCTTCTCTTGCTGTCGTTCCTTCAGGTAATGGTTTTCCAGGATCTTCATCCGTTCTTCTTCCCATTAACATATCGTATATTTGTTGTTCTGAAGGACGATTTTCTTTAATATGAGGGCTAGTATAACCAATAGTGTGAACAAATCTTGATATATGATCACCAAAAATATCATAATCAGCATTAGCATCCCCAGCAGTATAAATACCTTCAGAATGTGTTTCTAAAACATGATATGCCTCCAAAAATGCCTCAGCAGAAACCTTCCAGTTTGCTGGTAATTCTTTTATGACATGCGTTTCAATGTATCTATCTTCAAGATTCCAGTTTTTAAAATGATCAGGCAAGACACCTAAATAATTTTTTAATGGTTTTGCGTCTTGATCAAAATTAATAAAAACAAACCCTCCCCATATCTCCAGCTTTAACTCAGGTAGAGAAAATTCTTCTTTTTTTACATGAGGAAAATCCCAATCACATGGTAAATATTCTAACTCACCTTTTAGTGACCATGACCAACCATGAAATGGACACTTTAATTCTTTACAAATACCACTTGTATTTGAAGGTTTAAGTTGTGTTCCTCTGTGTAAGCATGAATTAAAATAGGCTTTGATTTCATTATCTTCAGTTCTAACTATGAGGGCTGATCTATCACCAACATCATAAACATAATAATCACCAGGCTCAGGTATGTGTTCTTCTCGACAAGCCCATTGCCAAACTTTTGACCAAAGATGTTCCTCCTCATTTCTTGCAAAGTCCTCTGAAGTGTATCTTTCATAAGGAATATCCTCATCACCAATAAATTGATAAGATTCCTCCAATAAAGCTTTCGGAGCTCCGCCTTTATCCTTTTTAATTAATTCTTTTGTAGTAGGATGATCAGGACATCTTGCTACTCCTGGTTTAATATCATCAGTTAAACTCATTTCGATTTCTCCTATTACCTAATTAAAAACAAAAAAATTATTTTAGTAAATGCTTTTTAATTTTTGTTTTATCTTTTTTCTTAATCATGTTGAGCTTCAAAAATAAAATGGATCTCTTTTTTCTTAAAAATTCGACTAATGGTCATATATAATTTACTCTAAATACCAAAATTTCTGCATTTACATGATTTAAAAGTTTTCTACTTCTAATATTTCAAGAACTAATTTTATTTAACATAATAATTAGCCTGGATATGTTATTTCATTGGCTTCATAAAAATGGGCCTGAATATCTATAGGATATTTTTTTATTTCAGCTCTAAAATCGTCAACATGTTGGGTTTTTAGATGATTTTGTAAACTTTTTAGATCCTCCCATAATTCAATAATCCTGAGAACATTCTCGTTATTTATATCAATACTAAAGGCATAATCAATGCAGCCTTTTTCTTTTCGAGTTTCTTGTTCTAATTTATTAATTATATACTTTAATTTAATTAAATTATTACTACTTGCTTTTGCTTTTGCATTTACGACTATCATTTCTTTATAACCCCTTTAATTTTTAACAAAAATCTCTAGAACAATTTGATCAAGATTACAAACCTTTATAATTGTCGCTTACCCATTAGAATAAATTATAATTTCATATCTTTACTAAGTTGATAATCTGATTAAATTAGATATCAGGGAATTTTAGTGGGAGTTTTAATGCCTCAAAAGTTTAATTATATTGATTTTAGTAATTCAATTACTTCTATGCCTCGAAAATCTGCATCACTATCAAAAGATAGGTATATTTCGAATGAATTTATGGAGCTTGAATGGGAGGGGATATGGACAAAGACTTGGTTATTTGCCGGAATTGAGTCAGATTTAGCTGAAGTTGGGGACTTTTTTGTTTATGATATTGGGAGGGAATCAATTGTCATAACAAGAAATGAAAAGATGAAAATTTCTGCATTTTACAATGTTTGTCAACACAGAGGTAATAAGATAGTTACAATTGAGTCTGGATCATTTAATAGGGTTTCATGCCCATATCATGGCTGGACCTATTCATTGAATGGTAAGCTTGAGCATGTTCCAGATCGCGAATTATTTGAAGGAGGAGTACCATGTGAAGAACATTCATTAAAACCTGTAAAGATCTCTATTTGGGCGGGTTTAATATTTATTAATATGGATGAAAAATCTTCATCTTTAGAAACTTTTCTTGGTCCAATTATCGATCAGCTGAAACCATACAAATTTGAAAAAATGAGTCTTGTAAAACATCAAACGGTATCCCTTCTAGAAACAAATTGGAAAACTGTAAGAGATAATTTTTTAGAGCAATATCATGTTGATTTTATTCATCCACAGCATGCAAGTTTTGTTGATTGTTGTGATGCCGAAAATGATTTATGGCCATTCGGTCATACAAGAACAATGGTAACGAGTCCTGTTGTTAATCCTAGATACTCAATGCCAGATGAACCACCTGAGTTTATGCAAGATTATTTAAGGGGCTTAAGGTTAAACCCTGATGATTTTTTTGGAAAAGTTCCAGACATTAGAAAAGCAATTCAAAAGCAAAAAAGAGTGATTGGTAAGGAGCTTGGATTTGATTTTTCAGAATTTTCTGATGATCAAGTATCGGATGTTCTTCAATACGATATTTTTCCAAATATATTTATGACTATTCACCCTGAGAGACTTTGGATATTTGGCCCTAAACCTCATAAGTCAGACCCAAATAAATGTTCATTCACAAAGTGGTCTTTTCAGATTCCACCAGAATTAGTTCGCGATGAGAAAAAAGGATTAGAGCTTTTACCAGGGTCCTCTTATTATGATCAAAATGGATTTAGACCTGAGCACGATATTTTCACAAGAGAGGATGTCGTAGAGGGCAGAAAGTCATTTACAATAACAATTGATCAAGACATTCATTATCTTAATGACATGCAAGCAGGAATGCATTCAAAAGGATTTAACAGTGCTTTGTTAAGCAAGGATGAAGAGAGAATTCAGCATTTTCATGATTGGGTGGATGACTGGATAAGCGAGGACTCTCTGTGGTCAAGGTTAAATTAGTAAGTTTATGTCTGAAAAACCTATAGAAAAAAAAACTTTATTTTTTTATGGTCTTTCGGAGATGCCGCTTTCAATTGCCTCTCTTCCTTTAATAGCATTTATTCCAAATTATTATGTTTCTGACCTTGGCCTTGATTTTGTCGTTGTTGGACTAGTGATGCTTTTATCTAGATCTTTTGATGCAGTTACCGATCCTTTAGTTGGATTTTTGAGTGATAGAACAAATACTCGCTGGGGCAGGCGGCGTATATGGATGTTTTTCTCAATACCTTTGCTGATGTTAGCAACCTACAAAATATTTTTTCCACAAGAACTCTGGGAGTGGGTTCCCCTAAGTTTGGATTTTCTCTCCTTTAATTTAGGAGCAGGAGGACATTATTTATTATTTTGGTTTTTGGTCCTATGGTTCGGTTGGAGTATGTTGTTTATTCCCTATTATTCATGGGCTGCTGAGTTGTCTTCGGATTATAATGAAAGGTCAACAATAGTTGGTTGGAGAATGTTCATTGGAACTTTTGGTAATGCAATTTCAAAGTTTTTACCAGCAATAGCATTATTTTTTTTTGCTTTTGGCGGAGCTGAAGCAACAATTGTAATTCTTGGAATTTGTTTACTTATAGTTATTCCAATATGCACAAGTTTATCAATTTTTAACGTCTCAGAGAGAATGGACTATCAAGTAAAGCAAGGGTCCCTAAAGAGCGGTTTGATAGCAATGTGGAGAAATAGTGCATTTAGAAAACTTATTTTTGCATATTTTTTTAATTATTTAGGAATAACATTATCAACTCTTACCGTTATGTTCTTCATAAGAGGTGTTACGGGTGAGGAAGAGCAAGGTATTCTCTACTTTGTATTTTATTATATAGCCAATCTTATAGGGATTCCTTTTTGGCTATGGCTATGTAAAAAAATTGGAAAACATAACGCTTGGAAAATTGGCTTGCTTGTTTTTACTTTTTTACAGCCATGTTATTTCTTTTTAGGAGAGGGAGATTATTATTGGATGTTCCCAATTACATTTACTGCTGGATTAGCTGGGTCAACTTTTCATCTTATTCCACATTCTATGAAAGCAGATGTTATAGATTATGATACATATATAACAGGTGAGGATAGAGCGGCTCAATTTTTTGCAGCATGGTCGTTTGTAACAAAAATGGCTATTGCTATTGCTCCATTTTTTGCTTTTACTTATCTTGATTTAATTGGCTTTGACTCTACGCCAGGAGCAGCAAATGGCCCAGAGAAAATTCTTGGTCTTAAAGTATTATTTTGTTTCGGTTTGCCTTTATTTCTTTTAAGTGCAATTTTATGTGTTCGTAACTATCCTATCACTCAACAAAAACAAGAAGAGATTAGAAAAGAAATAGAGGCTTATAAAAAACAATTAGAAGTTTAGGGTTTAAACATTTTTTCTCTTTGATAAACATCATCATCTTGTCTTTTTCCTCTATGACAATCTGAGCCATCAAAATACGGATCATTTGTTGGTTCAGTCCTTGACCAATCATTGACTTCTGATCTGTAGGCTATTTTCCAAATACCAGCTCTTCTTTCATAACGGTCAAGGTATCTTCCAGCAATAATTACATCAGTATTGACACCATTCTCAATAGTTTTGTGGTAAGCATTAAAGTATATTTCTCCATATGCTGTATTTTCATCTTTTTCATCAAATTCAATTAATGAATTTCCTATCATGTGATGATTGGATACATGATCTTTTAGTGCATCCATGCAAAATGTTGCAAATGTATCTGGATCGGTTTTTATAAATCCATAATCACAATATGCATCATCATGGAAAACTGATCTAAAAACATTCTTATCTAAACGATCTAATCCACGCATATATTTACAAACAAGGTCGTAAATTTCAGATTTCGAAATAACTCTTTCTAATTTTTTTTCCATAGCCTACTCCTCAAAATATGATTCAATCATTTCATGAAAACGATGAACACGTTTTTCTTGTCCTGCAAAGTATGCTCCATTAAAACCCCTAGAACGCAAACCATATTGCTGAAATATAAAAACAACAGCATCTTGATCGATAGTTTGACCTAAACTTTTTTCACCATGATTAAATACATCGGGCTCTATGGCAAAATTACCTCTCTCGTGAATACCAACTGTACTTCTTATAGGTGATGTCTCGTTTTTAGGATTGCTAGCATACCACCAATTATCAAATACACATTTTTCTGGATCGGTAGCATGTGGTCTTGCTCTTAAGAAGTGAAATCCATCAGCCCATAAGGATACTGCAAAGTTTGGAAAAAGAGTGTAATGGAATGCATCTGTAAGCTGTTCATCATGAAGATTTTCATAATGAGTATATCCTCTTTTTGGCCCTAATTTTCTCTTTGCTTTTTGAATTGCTTCTCTTGTATCAAAACCTCTTCCAGTAAAATTAACTGGGTCAATCTCCCAATCTCTCATCACTGTCGCTAAAGGATCCTCAATTATACCGCCTTCTTCAAAAGATCCGGCAGGACCATACCCTGCTTGCATAATCATTCTATTATGCCCTTCGTCAGATAGATCAAATTGAGTATTTTTATAGCTGGTATCAACACCACTAGGCATTCTTTTTTTTGTTACAGCCTTTTCTGGGGCATGAACAGTATTTAAATGATAAGACTCGTTAAAGTTATCTAAAATTATCTTCCAATTACATGGTATATTAACTGTTTGAGCAACATAACGTTTCCATTTATTAATTTCATATGCTTGCCAATCATCCCAAATTGGTCCTAGCCACTCTTTTAAAGAACAAGCATTTTTATCCATGTTGATCCATATAAAACCAGCAAATGTTTCTGTTTTAACTTCTTCGAGTCTCAAATTATGACACGGATCCCCTTGCGGAAAGTCCTCCGAGTCTTGAGCTTCAATTAATTTTCCATCCTTTCTCCATTTCCAGCCGTGATATGGACAATTAAAAGTTTCTGCAGTTCCTACATCACTAAAAGTAAGACGGGCTCCTCTATGTTGGCATACATTGTAGAATGATTTAATTGAGTTATCATCTTGACGAACCATCAAAAAACTCTCTTTTCCAAAGTCTTCCATTTGATAATCACCAGGGTAAGGAATTTCTTCCTCTCGTCCAAGTAATAGCCAAACTCTTGGCCACATAAATTCCCATTCCTTTTCCATGAAATCATATGAATTATATCTTTTTCCATCAACAGGAATATTTTTAAGATTAGAATTATTCCAGCTTTTAAAATTTTTACTTTGGAATTTATTATTTGTTGCACTCATTATTTTCCCTTAAATTTCGGTTTTCTTTTTTCTTCAGAAGCAGCAATAGCTTCTGCATGGTCTTCACTGGTTCTAGTAAAGGCCATATGCGAAGAAATTAAATCTAAACTTGTAGTAAGATCCATATTAATATTTTGGTATATTAACCTTTTAATAACCCTAACTGGAATTGGGGCTTGATTTAAGACATTGTTTACCCACTCCTTTGTTTTATTCATTAACTCCCCTTGTGAAAAGATTTTATTTATTAAGCCAATCCTTAAAGCTTCTTCAGCATCTATTACATCAGTTGACCAAAATAATTCAAGTGCTTTTGATGTTCCTACAATACGGGGGAGAAAGTATGTGCCTCCATTTCCAGGTACTAACCCGAACGCAGCATAAGAAGCTCTAAAAATTGCATTTTCAGATGCAAATCTAATATCACAATGAAGACTCATATCCATTCCTGCACCAGTTGCCATTCCGTTTACTGCAGCTATTATAGGTTTCTCAATTAATGCTGTTTTTTTAGCTACTCTCTGAAAATGATCCCAAAAATGATTTTTTGTCTCAAGTGGGTCAATTTTATTGTTTGCACCTAGATTAGCTTTGTCGCCACCTGCACAAAATGCTTCCCCAGCTCCAGTCAATATAACTGCTGCTATATCAGAATTATCTCTACATTCATCAAGAATTTCTACCCAGTTATTAACCATATCTGTATTAATAGCGTTTTTTCTTTTTGGTCTATTTAAAGTAATTGTCGCTATTTTATCTTCAACATCTAAAAGTATGGATTTTTCTGTCATAATTCTATTCCTCAAAAAGTTGTATTATCAATACCACCATCAATTACTAAGCTTTGACCAATTACATATGTTGCTTGTTCACTACAAAACATTGCTACAAAGTCACCAAAATCTTGAGAGGCGCCAAACTTTCTTGCAGGTATCTTCCATTTTTTTGTAAATTCAGTGACTTCTTCATTATATGACGTTCCATTTTCTTCAGCTAATTTTTGATATATTTTTTTTGTTGCAGCTGTATGATGCATTCCAGGTAAAATATTATTTATTGCGACGTTATGTCTTGCAACTTTTTTTGAAACTGCAACAGAATAATTTACCAATGCGGCTCTAGGTCCTCCTGATAAAATTCTTACCTCAGCTGGTGTTTTTGCAGCTCCTGTTCCAATATTAACTATCCTTCCCCATTTTCTTTTAACCATTCCGGGAATTAATTCTTTCATAAATGAAACTGGGCTTAAAAGTGAAACCTCTAATGTCTGCCTCCAATCATCCTCGGATATGCTCTCATAGTCAGGAGTAGGTTTGGGTGGGGTACATGTTCCAACTAAAATATCTGGGTTAGGACATGCAGTAATAATTTTTTCTCTACCTTCATCAGTACTATGATCAGCCGCTATTGCGGTAACATTTACACCGGTTTCTTTTCTTATTTCTTCACAAGTATTTTCAAGTCTCTCTTTTCCACGAGATGATATAACTAGATCAACTCCTTCTCTTGCAAGTGCTCTAGCACTGCCTTTGCCCATGCCAGCACTTCCACCATTAATAATTGCTTTTTTACCCCTGATACCTAAATCCATAAACTCACCCCAAAAATATAAAGATATAATTTTAGATTAAGTAATTTATTAAAAATTTCAAAATAAATATCTAATTTTTTTATCTAGATATAATAAAATTTTTTTATTAATGTTGTTAAAGGAGATTTTCAATGAATAAAGAATATGATGTTGTAATTTTAGGTTCGGGTGCTAGTGGAATGATGTCAGCAATAACAGCCTATGAAAATGGATCCTCTGTAGGTCTTTTCGAGAAGCAGTCATTAGTGGGTGGAACTGCAGGTGTTTCTGGAGGTATTATATGGGCACCAATGAATAGTCACATGAAAGCTAAGGGTATTAAGGATGATAGAAATAAAGCAATTGATTATTTTATGTCTCTTTCACACGGAGATATTAATTTAAAATTATTAGAAGCTTTTATCGATAATTGCTCAGATGCACTTGATTTTCTTGAAAATAAAACAGATGCAAAGTTTTCAATTCTTGAGGGATATCCTGACTATTATCTTGATCGTCCGGGTGCAATTGAAGGTGGAGGAAGAGCTCTTGATAATAATTTATTTGATTACTCAATTTTAGGCGACTGGGCAAACAAAATTCGTAATAATGGTTCTCCACTTCCAATGACTCTTGGGGAAACGCCTCTAGGTGGTGGTACAGGTATAGTTCCAGATGATATTATGTCTGAGCGTTTAGCAAAAGACTCAAGAGGTTTCGGACAGGCATTAGTTGGGGCACTTTTAAAAGGCTGTCTTGATAGGGATATTAAACCACAATTGAATACAAAAACTAAGCGATTAATTAAAGATGGTAATAGAATAACAGGCATCGAAATCGAGGTTAACAATAAAGCTAAAACAATAACTGCGCGTCGAGGTGTTATCATAGCTACCGGTGGATTTGAATGGAATAAAGAACTTGTTAATACCTTTTTGAGGGGGCCACTAAATGCACCTGCTTCGCCACCTGGTAATGATGGTGATGGATTGATTCTTGCTCAAGAAGCTGGAGCAGCCCTAGGCAATATGACTAGTGCTTGGTGGTCTCCAGTACTATCAATCCCGAATGATGAATGGTCCGAGGGTGGACAAATGTCTTCACCAATTTTAATTGAAAGAACTCTTCCTCATTCAATTATGGTCAATAAAGATGGTAGAAGATTTTGTAATGAAGCAACTAATTATTCTGCTCTAGCTGGAGCATTTCATTTTTTTGATCCAAACCAATACGGTTACCCAAATTTACCAGCATGGATAATTTTTGACTCAAATTTTAAAGATAAATATCCTTTTGCGGCCATTATGCCTGGAATGAAAGCACCTGATTGGATGCTCAGTGCTGATACACTGGATCAGTTGGCTAAAAAGCTAGATTTAAATACTAGTAACTTTATTGATACCGTTAGTAATTTTAATAAATATGTAGATTCAGGTAATGATGAAGATTTTTCAAGAGGTCAAAGTGAGTATGACTATTTTTACGGTGATAGATCGCAAGATGGAGTTTTTTCGACTCTAGGTAAATTGAATAAACCTCCATATTATGCAGTTGAAATTAATATTGGCGCATTAGGGACAAATGGCGGTGCAAGTACAGATGCATCTGGAAGAGTTCTATCAGCCTCCGGAGAAATTATTGAGGGCTTATACTCAGTTGGAAATGCTATGGCAGGAAGCACTGGTTCAGTTTATGCTGGCGCTGGCGGTACCTTGGGACCTGCACTCACATATGGTTTTTTAGCTGGTAAGCATGCTGCAGGAAATAATTTTTTAAATTCTGAGGGAATTAATGAATAAGATCCTTGTATATGGTGCCACTGGTGATCAAGGATTACCATTAATTGATGAGCTATTGAAAAATGGATACAAAGTAAGAGCTGTAAGTAGAAATCCAGATGATTTTAAAGCCTATGACCAAAGAGATGTTGAGACTGTTAAAGCCGATCTTTTTGATATTGACACTTTAAGAACTGTCTCCAGAGATATTGATGGTATAGCTATGAATTTACCTTTTGTCTTTGACAAAAAAATTGCACAGCTATGGGGGGAGAACATTACCAAAGCTGGTGCTGAGTCAGGCATAAAAAAAATTGTTTTTAATACAAGTTGTTATGTTGCCCCAAAAGATAATGGTTTAGCGGCTCATGATGGAAGACGTGCGATAGAAAAAGCAATGGAGGAAAGTGGCATGGATTATGTCGTTATTCGTTCTATGGTTTTTATGGATAATTTAACTCGTTTTTGGTCGAAACCATCTATAACTAATAACGATACATTTGCTTATCCATGCTCTTCTGATTTAAAAATTTCTTGGGTTTGTCTAAATGATGTTGCAAGGTTTATGGTTGCATCCCTCTCAAAAAGTTCAGTAAAAGCTGACAAAATTTATGTAGGTGGTCCCGAAATCCTAAAAGGAGAAGAGGTTGCAGAGAGATTTTCACGAGCCCTTAATAGAGAAATTAAATTTAAAAGTTTGGATCCAAAGAATTTTGCTGGTGCAATGAGTAAACTTGTAACTGGGTCAGAAGAGTATGAAGACGTTTCGATTTATGGAGGTATGGCGGCCTTTTATAAGTGGTATAATGATCAAGATCCGTCACCTTTAGCCATAGATATGAAACCAGCTTATAAATTACTAAATGTTACTCCAACATATTTTGAGGACTGGATTAAAGAGCATGATTGGAGTAAAGTTTAAAGAAAGGTTATTATAATGACTGCAAATAATATTGAGAAATATAGTTTTTTAGACCCAATTATAAACAGCAACCCATTTGAATTTTATAAATTGCTTCACCAAGAAAAGCCTGTATATCAAATTCCTGAAATAGGAATGTACATGATAACAAAATATGATGATATTAGGTTTGCATTAAAAGATTTTGAAACCTTTAGTTCTGATGTGAAATTAGCCCAGAGAGGCCCATTTGCAGATTTACACCAATCAATCCTTGTTGATGGTGGAGGCTGGAAACATGTTCAAACTCTCCAAAGAACTGATCCTCCTACACATGCGCGTTACAGAAAATTAGTTGATAGGGTTTTTACGAAAAAAAGAGTTGTGGAGATGACCCCTTATATTGATGAGGTAGTCAATCAATTAATTGATAATTTTATTGATAATGGTGAATGTGATTTTAATAATGAATTCGCAATGCCTATGCCAGGAATAATTATCGCTGAACAATTGGGATTAGATAGAAAAGATGTTGCAATTTTTAAGAAATGGGCTGATTCAATGCTCGGTGCAACACGTTCAGCGGTAGCAACGGAAGAAGATGTTAGAAGAGACGCTGAAATCGAACTTGAGGCTCAATTATTCTTAGCAGATGTTTTTGAGGATAGAAGAGAGAATCCCAAGGAAGATTTAATGTCGGCGCTAGTTCATGCTCACGGTGATGATGAAGAGGCTTTAAGTATGCATGAATTACAGAATTTAATGCATCAATTAATTACTGGTGGATTTGAAACCACTCAAAGCGCAATAAATCATGGAATGTGGTCATTAATTAGGTTTCCAGAAATTTTAGAAAAACTTTATGAAGATGAAAGTTTAACTAAACCTTTTATAGAGGAAGTTCTAAGATGGGAAAGCCCTGTTCAATTCTTAGTAAGGCAAGCAACTAGAGATGTTGAAGTATCTGGAACATTAATACCTGAGGGATCTATTGTTATGATGGGTTATGGACCGGCAAATAGAGATGAAGAAAAGTTCTCTTGTCCACACAGTTTTGAATTGGATAGAAAAGGTGTTGGAGCTCATTTAGCTTTTGGCTCAGGTGTTCACCATTGTCCAGGAGCATTGTTAGGTCGACAAGAAATGATGAGTTCTTTTAAATATTTAATAAAGAGGTTAAGAAATATTGAACTTAAAGAGCCAATATCAGAACCTGTTCATAATTTCAG
>CESP01101950.1_pt1 | contig 11803 bp, 12 predicted proteins | sample 531211 | NCBI WGS metagenome assembly CESP01 (sample SAMEA2622074, study PRJEB7988) | marine metagenome | biome: marine biome (ENVO:00000447); feature: surface water layer (ENVO:00002042); material: "saline water (ENVO:00002010), including plankton (ENVO:xxxxxxxx)" | depth 5 m | reverse complement strand
AACCGCCTGAACAATACAATAAAAAAAAGCATTTTTTAAGATTAAATATTGAAAATGTTAAAAAAAATATGGATATTAAATTCGAACAAAAATTTTTTAATGCAGACTACCGCATGACACCAGGAATTAAAAACCATACCAAACCAATAAGAAAGAGTGGTGAGAATATATTTGAACCTGAATGTTTAATTGATTTAGAAAATCATCATGAAACAACAGTGAAAAAAGAACAATTAGGAGTTTATATAACTACCAGCGAAGATGAAGAAATAGATAACGTAATTATTAATGGGGGATACTATGGAGAAAAATGGAACTTCTGTAAACTTTGTTGTTGTAGAAAAAACAGTAGAACTTTATTATACAGAAGAAAAGCTCATGATGAATAATGTATTAAATAAATACTAGTTAATACATTATAATTTCTTTTTGCAGGCACACATTTTAGCTAAATCGTCAGCTTTTTGAGCTGCTGTGTATTCATTATTAAAAGTGTTAGAATCATCTACATTATTATATCTATTATCAGCCTGTTGACTATAAACTATTCCATTCATTTTGTTAAAGGACATACCTAACATTTTGGAAGTACCAGTTTTGTTAGGTTGAACCTTGACTCTTTGTGCTTCTACTAATCTTTTTAATCCAGGACGAACCATATAATATAAATAAATATTTTTTTCCAGGTATATAAAAATATTTTTCTCTCCAAAATATTTTTCAAGAAACTATTTCAAAAATTTGATATAATAAATCAGATAATTCTTTTGATGGACTAATAGTTCCTTTTTCTAAGTTGCGGTATTCTTCTCTTGATATATTTAACTTTTTAGACATATCTTCAACACTATAATTATGTAAATTTCGTAATTTTAATAAAATAAAACCTGATTCTTTAGGATTATTGGAACAAAAATTACTATTTTTATCAGGAGATAATATTTTAGGTGAAATTTTATTAAATACGTTTTGTATTAATATATGATTAGTATTAACCGTAGGACTAGACATTTAATATAAATAAATAATTTATATTAAAATACTTTATATATGTCTTGTTTTTCTTGTTTTAGAAAAACGCATAAAGTTTATCCAATAGTAATAGAAAATGAAGGAATTGATTTTAAAAATAAACAATGTATGATATGTTTATCAAATACAGAAACTAATAGTGTTTTATTACCGTGTGGACACTGTTATCATTATAATTGTATATTAACTTGGTTTGAAAAACATTTGTCTTGTCCTACTTGTAAACAACCATTTCTCTGGAAAAAAAAAATTTATTCTGGTGCTAAAATATCTAGATAACTTCTAATTGTTTAAATAAACCACCTCCTAATACTTTATCTAATGCAACTTCTTTATCTTTTTTAGCAATTATTTCTGTGATTTTACAATTATGCTTTTCAGGAGCTCTGTGTAAAGGGCAAAAATGCTTACCACATTTACAAGTAATACATAAATCTACCATACTAAGCTTTTTTTTACATTTATTACCATTTTCTAATAAGCATTTGCAACGAGGAACCTTCTTTTTTTTTGGTTTTTCTTGATTACTAGATTTATTGTCCATATTATAATAATTTGAATTTAAATAATACAAATTATTTTATTGTAAAACTTATTCAATTTTCACTATTTTCAGAATCATCTTTTTCACTAATATTTATATTTACATTATTAAGTGAAGTTTCATCTGCGTTAGTATTTAGTAATCCTCTTTCAATAGCATTCCTTACAGCACCCCCACGTTCAACATTTCCTCCTTCAAAAAGTTCTTTACGAATATCTGCTGAACTAACTTCTTCATTATTTTCAAATACATTTTCAATAGTATTATTTACTCCTACTAAATTACCATTCTTATCAACATTTTGAGTTAGTTTATTACCTGTTTTCTTAGCTAATTTTTTATTTTCTTCTATTGCATTTCTTTTTGCTTCCAAAACGCGTTTTTCAAATTGCTGTTTAGCATCTGCCTCATTTTTATTTTTTTCATTCATTAATTGGTTAAGCTCTTCTTCCAAATATTCGACTCTGCCGGTCTTGTATGCTTCAGGTTCCCAAGGCATCCACATACCAACTGGACCAACATACACATTATGATTAGGATCCACATCACGGAGTAACTTACATCTTAATTCTGCTTCCTCTTGTGTACTATAAGTTCCACGAATTTTTAATCCTCTTACACAAGTTTGAAAATCATGAACTTTATTAAACTCATCATTTAAACGTTCTTCATTAGCATCTAAAAAATTTTTATATTCATCACTAACATGATTTTTTGGAAAATTATCTCCCTCACTTTTAACATACTCCTGAAAATCTTTCATTAAATCATCAAATTCCATATTATGTTTATATGCTACAAAATTCAAAAATTGAGTAAATTTTTCAACGCTCTTAGAAAAATCATAATGTTTTAGGAATTCCTGAAACAAAAAATGTTTTTTTTGCACTAATATATTTTCTGGACTTACAAAACTTACACAAACAAATTTTTGTCCCGAAATAGGTTTATCTTCCTCAAGTAAATCAACATATTTAGGATTTGATGACCCATCCATATTTTTTTGATAAGTAACTCCAGTTTTTCTTCCAGACATTATAATTTCTTATATATATTCATTTTTAAGTATTAATTTATATTATATATTTTTTTCTTATTATTTATTATAATATGCTTCAAAAATTAGCACAGATGTTAGATTTAGGAGAACTTGTTCGTAGAGCCGTAAAATATCTTGTTGAAGGTGTTATGGTTGCTATTGCTGCTTACGCCATTCCTAAGAAATCACTTAACCTTGATGAAGTCGCACTTATTGCTTTAACTGCCGCTGCTACATTCTCAATCCTTGATACCTACGTCCCTAGCATGGCTGTTTCAGCTCGCTCAGGTGCTGGATTTGGTATTGGAGCTAATCTTGTTGGCTTTCCTCGTATGTAAGTAATTTTATAAAAAAATATTAATTTTTAACTAATATTTTTTAAACTTTTGGATGAAATATATCATATGGAGTGCATAATGTTTTTGAAGGCCATTCATTTGTTGAATACATATATTTTCCAACATTTACACCCTTAATATTATTTAAACATTTATTATTCTTACTACATATTTCTCCATCATAACACATGGCTATGTAAGTATGACCTTTTGGATTATTAAAATTAGAACAGGTTCCATTACCAACAACAGAAGCTGTTGGAATATTTAATATACTTAAATCTTCAATAGAAGAACATTTACTTTTATCCATATCACTTCCTTCAACATCAATTAATAAACCAGAAAATAATCCTTTTCGGTCATCATTACATTTTCCATCTAAACACATACAATTTACAGCATCTTTCCAATTAGGTAATTCATCTCCTTTTGCTCTATTTACTATACCCCATACTTGCTTACCTGTTTTTGCTTTTTGTTCTTTCATTACTTTCCAATAATCTGGGTCTCCTCCGTTATCCCATGGACAAGATTTACTACCAACATGAACGGATGTAATATATATTCCATCTGTTTTTCCTTCAGGTAATTCATTAAAACACTTAGCAACATCTGCACTACCTGTAGGATAACAAGTTCTAAATGAATTATTGTTATAATATAAACCATTTATCATATTATTCATAGACTTAATCGTTTTTTTCATGTTTCTATCTAATTCTTGCTTTTTGCTATTTGAAAAATATTCAAAAGTATTACTATAACTCAAAAAGATTATAACTAATATTAATAATATTAATACATATAATATCATTAATATAACAAAATATTAAATATATTTTGATTCACTATCTACTAAGATTACAATTCCTAGAAATATTAAAAAAAAAGCGTATATTTTTCTTAACATAGATTTATTAATATTCATACCTATAAAAGACATAAAATATGAGCCAATTGTAAACATTAATGCTAGATAAAAAGCGTAAGATATATTTACATCTCCTTTTTTATAATAATTATAAACAGCAAAAATACCAACGGGTGGAAGTAATGTTGCTAATGAAGTGCCTATTGCTAATTTATAATTGTTTGTTACATTTAAAGCCATTAAAGCAGGAACTATAATAGCATCTGCTCCTCCACCGACTAAACCAGCTAATAAACCACTAGCTAATCCTATTAAAGTAAGTTTTCCATAAACTAAAGCCATATATAATATATTTATATTTAATAAATTATACGTTTGTAGTCATATCTAAATAATAATTAATAAGTTCTGTTATAATACTTTTATCTGGTATTTCAGCCGCCATTCCATATATTGCAGTCATATCTTCATCATTATTTTCTTTCACTTCTTCATCATTAAATTTTTTCAAAGCTATAAATAACATATCTATGTATTTAATGTTTTTTGGTGTTATACATATATGAAGACAAATAGGATTTTGTAAAATATTTATATTCCAATTTTGCCGTTTTAAATATTTACTCAATTGACCTACAGAATATTTCGTATTATAAAATGCTACAACATTAACATTAGGCCATCCTATGACTTTAAAATTAGGTAGTTCTCTCAAATTTTCAGCAAAGCTAATTGTTTTACCTTTTATTTTTCGAGACATAGCCTTGTAATTTGCATTTCCATTATATAATAAAGCAGCCCAGGTTGTTGCTATTTGTGACCCAACTCTACTACCAGGAAGTGATACGCTAGCATATAATCCACCAGTCCAATCCTGAGCAATAAAGTATTGATATTTTTTCATGTCTCTATCCTTCCATAATAATAGTGAAGAACCCTTTGGGGCTAATCCATATTTATGCGGATCTACTGAAATAGATTGTATATTGTCTTCAAAACTTATTCTTAAATTAACGTCATATTGTGTTATAAATCCACCAAGACAAGCATCCACATGAAAAGGAATATTATTTTGTTTTGCTAATTTACCTATTTCTGTTATAGGATCCATCAATCCATAAGGAAAACAAGGAGCAGAACCAATAATAACGCAAGTTTGAGGTGTTATCTTACAATATAAATCATTTAAATCCATAATATAGTTTTCATCCAATTTTACATAAACTATTTTCAAATCCAATAGTTCGCATGCTTTATTAACTGCTGCATGAACGGTTTTGGTGCATAATACTTGTGGTTTTAAAATATTGAACCAATTTTTACTTTTATACATTTTCTTATATGCTTTAAGAGCTAATATTGTACTTTCAGTTCCGCCAGTTGTAATATTACCTCCACCTTCTTTTGGAAGATTAAATAAGTCTCCAGCCATACTAATTACTTCTGATTCCATTTTAATTAATCCAGGATATATATCTGGATGAAGTGGATTTGAATATAAGTATTTATTGCTAATATTTTTTATTTTATATTCCAAATCTACATCACATGAATACACACATCCAGAAATCCTACTATTAACATTATCTTTTCTATCTGTTAAAATTTTATCCATTTCTTCATTTCCTATTCCATACCAAGGAATTCTGTTATAATTATGAACGAATTTTGTTCGAAATAAATCTTTTTTAATTATTTGTTTTGCCTTTTCTTTTTTATTTTCAATCATAAGGTGACCCTTTTTCGTTTTAGAATAAAAGTAAAATAAAATATACTTATAATGTTTTTTAAAATTATAAAGAATTGCTAATAATAAAAGCTTCCATTTATGTTTATAAATAGATAATAACATTTAATAATTATAAAGTATAATTTTTATATATTTTTTGTAAAATTGATTAATTAAAATATACATATAAGAATCATAAACATTATGTCTTTGAGACCAAACCAATTAAATGCAGTTAAAATAAGTAATGAAAATAATTTTAAATCAGGAGTTCATTTTCATGCGACAGGAACAGGAAAATCTTGGATCTCACTAGAAATTATATTAAACTATAATAACAAATTTAATAATAGAAATATTATTTGGCTATGTGAACAAAAGTCTATATTGATAGAGCAATTTAATAAAAAAACATTAAAAGAAAAAGGATATTTGAATATTTATAAAAAATTTATGATAGTTAATTATACAGAAAATAAAAACAAAGATTGGTCCAAACTACTAGGAATGGCTGCATTTTGGGGTAAACCAGTATTACTTGTAATAAATAGAAGTTTCTTAGTTTCGCAAAAAAAATATAAAAATATAAAAATACCTATTAGTTTAATTATACATGATGAGTGTCACTCTATTTGTAATAAAACTACTCGTGAATTTTATGATTACATACTAACAAAAAATAAGAATATTTCATGTTTAGGATTTTCAGCAACTCCCAATTTAGAATTTAAACCATTCAACAATATATTAACTAGTTATTCTATTTACGATGCTTATTGTGATGACGTAATTTTAAATCCAAATATTAAATGGTTAAAAAGCAATAAAATTTTATCTAATAAAGATATTTTAACTTATTGTAAGTATGAAATAGAAAAGTTAGCTTATAAAAAAATAATAGTCTGGTGTGGAATGATTAACTTATGTATTATTACCGCAAAATATTGGAAAAAACACTTTCCAACATTTAAAATATGTATTGATACAAGTAAAGAAGAATTAAATTACAATAATTATGCTGACTTTTCAAAAGAGGAAAAAAATGCAATATTATTTTGTGCTTGTAAACATAGAGAAGGTTCAGATATTAAAAATCTAGATTGTTGTATATTTTTAGATAAAGTGGAAAATAGAAATGCAAAGACATTTGTTCAGTGTATTGGTCGAGTTTTACGAAGAGACAAATTAAATAAAAAAAAGGAAGGAGTAATAATTGATTTATGTGCTTCAAACTGTTTAAAAATTTGCGATAGAATGAATAACTATTTAAATTGTAAAAGTAACTTTCCATGGAAATACATTTATAAACAAAAAATAATAAATAAAAAATGTGTATTTATTAATCAACTAAAACTTATAAAAAATCCAAAACGAAAAGTTTATAAAGAAGTTGAATATACTATACAAGACTTAAAAAATAAATTTATAAAGGTATGTCCGTGTAATGATTTGTATAATAGTCGCCTTGAAAAAGAACTAAGATTAATACAAGATAAAAAATTAACAAAATATTTAATACGTGCGATTGAAATATTAAATATTACAGACTATATACCTCATGTCACAAGAGGTTCTTGTGGGTCATCGTTAGTTTGTTATTTATTAGGTATAAGTAATGTAGATCCAATAAAACATAATATTAAATTTGAAAGATTCTTGAATATTTATAGAGATAAATTACCAGATATAGATTTAGATTTTCCACATTATTTACGAGACGAAGTATTCTTAAGATTGGAACTAAAATGGCCTAATCAAGTAGCAAGAATAAGTAACCATGTGCACTGGCACGAAAAATCAGCATTAAGAGAAGCACTAAGAAGAATTGGTATAAATAAACAAATATCAAAAAATGATATTCACCAATTTGTTAAAAAGTTACCTGAAGAAAAACAAAAGCAAGTAGAAAAAATACAAAAAGAATTAAATAATACATTTCGCCACTATTCATTACACTGCGGAGGAATTGTCTTCTTTCACGATGGTGTTCCGAAAGACTTAATATTTGAAAAAGTCAATCAAAAGAAAACGTTAACACAAATTATATTTGATAAAAATGATATATCAAAGCATAAGAATGTAAAAATAGATATACTATCAAGTAGAGGTATTTCACAATTAATTGGTATATGTGGAAGAAATATTGATTTTACAGATTGTCCTTATGATAAAAAAACATATGATTTATTACAATCAGGAAACAATATTGGAATTACATTAGCAGAATCTCCATTAATGAGAAAAGCACTAATGAAAATAAAACCAAAAAATATAACAGATATAGCTGTTTGTTTGGCTATAATTAGACCGGCAGCAAAAGATGCTCGTATAGAAAATAATAATATTGATTACAAGACAAAATTTATATTTGATGATGATGCTATAACTATATTATCAAATACGTTGAATATATCTAATGATCTAGCAGATAAATTCAGGAGATGTATAGGAAAGGACAAATGGGATGAAGAAACAAAAGAAAAATATAAAAAACTTATGAATAAAATACCAAAAGACGAACAAATTAAAATGAAAACTTTATTAGGAAATTTAAGAGCATATAGTTTCTGTAAGTCTCATTCCTATTCTTATGCACAATTAGTATACAAAATAGCATATCAAAAAGCACATAATCCATATAAATTTTGGAAATCAACACTAAAAAATTGTAGTAGTTCATATAGAAAATGGGTTCATCTATATGAAGCAAGAAGAAATGGAGTAAATGTTATGAATTTATTAAAAAAGAAAAATGATGTAAGCATATATGCTGAAAGTAGAAGGAAGAAATTTGAAGGATTATCAAAAGTTGAACAATTAACACGATTTGGATATTGGGATATGACATATGATAGCTTCTTTCCAAACTGTTACTTTTATGAAAAAGAAAGTGGAGTATATTACTTTGGAGGAATAATTGCTTCATTAAAAGTTTTAGATTATAAAACAAAAACAATAGTAACTAGTATTGGAGTTGGAAAAGGAAAATTTATAGAAATAATAACAAAAAGAAAATATTATAACAATAAACATTATGGATTAAGAGGAAGGGCTACATTAATAAGTGTAAAAGAAAAAACATATAATGCTTATATTGCAAAATATTATTAAATATTATTAAATTGTTGGAACAAATTCCCAATTTAATTCATAACAAATTTTTTTCCAAATTGTATCTTGTTCAATACGTTTTATTGGATCCTTCAACATAGGAAAAAAAGGTAAAAAAGTATTTTCATTTAATAATTCGCATAATTTATATAATACATAATAGTAGTTTAAAAAATTAACACGGTCATCTGGACAGTGTTTTGCATAGGGTTTTTGAATTTCCATAAATAAATTACATAATCTCTCTTCAAGTTCGGGGCTCATAATTGGAGGTCTAATCCCAAGTTTATCCTTGATAAATGGAATATGTTCATAATACTTGTTATATCCTAATTTCTTTAATATATCTTTTGCTTTTTTATTAGTCATTTGTTTTAGCGTAATCCTTTCTTTTTTAATTTGTAGTTTAATATTATCTAAAACTTCATCTGGTATTTGAGTAGTTTCTTTTGCTTGAAACTGGGCCAATATTTCACGAAAATGATTAATTCTTTTATAAGCATAAAAACAAACTTCTTTAGGAGGTTCTTTATAAGACGGTTTTTCGTGCTCTACTAAAAATTGTTTTTGTCTACTACATTTATTACAAATAACTAAACCTTTATAATCAACTTGTATCCATTCACCACCACAATTTTCACATTTTTCATAATCTATTGTAAATTTGTTCATATCTATAAAATTTTCATTTAAATTTGTTAAAAATTTATTTACAGTTGTATCTTCATTTTTATTTTTAAGAACAATATTTTTATCTTTATTAAAAAACGAATGTAATAAATCATTTTTATTATTTGATTTCCCTAGTGACACTTGTTTCTTTTTTTCAAAATACTCAAATATAACCCCTGAATTTTCCAACAAATAATCCTTTTTTTCTTTTTTTAATTTTTTTATTTTAGATTTAATTTCTTTGATTTCGTCTTCTACATTCAATCGATCTTCGATATTATTAATGTGTAACAAAGATTCTTTTAGTTCTTTTTTTTTAGCTATTAAATTTGGAATTTGAACATTTTTGATCTTTTGAAATGAATTCATTTTTTCATTATGCTTACTATCTAAAGTCATAGTTGATTTTTTGTTTATTTTAAATTTTTTTTTTGCTTTAGGCTTAAAATTAGGCATAATAACTTATATATTTTATAAATGACTAATATTTATATTTAAAATTAGTAAAAGCTATATGTCGTTAAATAAAAAAAAGGATTATCTATTAGATTTTTATATGGATGTTGAACTTAATGTAGAAACAAATGAAATGAAGATAGATTGTATATTATTGCAAAAAATGATATTTATTTATAATGCTTTAGAAAAAGGATGGACTGTAAAAAAAAGAAAAGATAAATATGTATTTTCAAAGAATCATAAAGGTAAAAAAGAAGTATTATTAGATGACTATTTAAAACGGTTTATGGTAGAAAATTTAGATATAAATAAAATAATTTAGCTAATAATTATTTAATTAATTAATTAAGTAATTATTAAAATTTTTTTTCTTTAGCAATATATATAAAATGGGTGGTGGACTCATGCAGTTAGTAGCTTATGGCGCACAAGACGTTTATCTTACAGGTAACCCTCAGATCACATTCTGGAAGGTAACCTATCGCAGACACACGAACTTTGCTATGGAATCAATTGAACAGACCTTCAACGGTCAAGCTGACTTCGGTCGCCGCGTTCAGTGCACAATCTCCAGAAATGGTGATCTTGCATACCGCACTTACCTTCAGGTAACTATGCCTGAAGTAAACCAATCTGACGGTGGTGATGATGATGTTTATGCACGTTGGTTAGATTGCCCTGGAGAACAAATGATCTCCATGGTTGAAGTCGAAATTGGTGGTCAGCGTATCGACCGTCAGTATGGTGACTGGATGCACATCTGGAACCAGCTTACTCTTACTTCCGAACAAGAAGCTGGATACAACAAAATGATCGGTAATACTACTCAGCTTACATACCTTACCGACCCTAAATTCGCAGAAATCGCTACTGCTTGTGGTGCTGCTTCAGTCCCTGAAGCTGTATGTGCCCCTCGCAAAGCACTTCCAGAAACTACTCTTTACGTTCCTCTTCAGTTCTGGTTCTGCCGCAACCCTGGTCTTGCCCTTCCTCTTATTGCCCTTCAATACCACGAAGTCAAGATTAACATCGAAATCCGTCCATTAGACGAATGCCTTTTCGCTGTAAATGGTGTTAGCAACAGCACCGGTAACTCCAAAAAGGTTGCTGGAGCTTACAGTAAATCACTTGTTGCTGCTTCACTCTACGTTGATTACGTATTCCTTGATACCGATGAACGCAGACGTATGGCACAAAACCCACACGAATACCTTATCGAACAGCTTCAATTCACTGGTGATGAATCTATCGGTTCCTCATCAAACAAAATCAAGCTTAACTTCAACCACCCTTGCAAAGAACTTGTATGGGTAGTTCAGCCTGATGCTCATGTTGCTTACTGTGACTCATTCCTTGCTGGTCGCACTATGCACATGGCCCTTGGTGCTCAGCCATTCAATTACTCTGATGCTATTGATGCTCTTCCTAACTCCATCTTAGCATTCGGATCAGACAGACAGTCTCGTGGAGCTAACCAAGTTATCGACGCTTCTGGTCTTTTCAGCGATACCCAGAATGACGCAGAAGATTCACGATTTGGTGATAATTTGGCTGGTAGAAACGCTACCAACGGAACGGATAATTCTGTTAACGCAATCAAAGGACAAGAGGTTAGTGGTGTAAGTGATGCTGGTGTTTTCGTTCTTGCTGAAACCGCTCTTATGATGCACTGCTGGGGTGAAAATCCAGTAGTTACCGCTAAGCTTCAGCTTAACGGACAAGACCGTTTCTCTGAGCGTGAAGGTACCTACTTTGACCTTGTTCAGCCATACCAACACCACACTCGCACCCCAGACACCGGTATTAATGTTTACTCATTCGCTCTTCGCCCTGAGGAACATCAGCCATCTGGAACTTGCAATTTCTCACGAATTGATAACGCTACTCTTCAGCTTATCGTTTCTGCTGCCGCTATTGGTGGAACCCAGACCGCTAAGGTCCGCGTTTACGCTACCAACTACAATGTCCTTCGCGTCATGAGTGGTATGGGAGGGCTTGCGTACAG
>CESP01012026.1_pt1 | contig 11811 bp, 5 predicted proteins | sample 531211 | NCBI WGS metagenome assembly CESP01 (sample SAMEA2622074, study PRJEB7988) | marine metagenome | biome: marine biome (ENVO:00000447); feature: surface water layer (ENVO:00002042); material: "saline water (ENVO:00002010), including plankton (ENVO:xxxxxxxx)" | depth 5 m | reverse complement strand
GAGAATGATTATTGGGATACAATGATCGCTCTTAAAAAGTTGAATTCAGACGATATTGCAAGAGTTGTTAGAAAGATAACTTGGTCATCAGGTACAACATATGAAATGTATCGAGATGATTACTCTCGATCTAATTTGTCTCCGCAAACTAGTTCAACTAATTTGTTTGATACAAATTATTATGTAATGAATCAAAACTTCCGTGTTTATATTTGTCTGCAAAATGGAACTAATCCTGAGAACGCATCTGGAAGACCATCTCTTGATGAACCACTATTTACAGATTTAGAACCTAGATCTGCTGGTGCATCTGGAGACGGATATATTTGGAAATATCTTTTTACGATTAATCCAAACAGTATAATTAAATTTGATTCTACAAGTTTCATACCTTTACCTCAAGATTGGTCAAATAATAATGAAGTAGCTGCGGTGAGGAACAATGCTGCAACTAGTGGCCAGTTGAAAATTGTAACGATCACTAATCGTGGTGTTGGTTATGGAACTGCTGCAACTTACAATAATGTTCCTATCAAAGGTGATGGAAGTGGTGGTAGATGCTCAGTTGTTGTAAATGCTGCTGGTAAAATAGACTCGGTTGAAATTACTAATGGTGGATCTAATTATACTTTTGGTTCAGTTGGATTAAGTGATGTTGGACTAACAAATCCATCAGGATCTACTGATGCTGGATTTAATGTAATCATTCCCCCTCAAAATGGACATGGTGCTGACATTTATAGAGAGTTGGGATCAAATCGTGTTTTGATCTACTCCCGTTTAGAAAATGATGTATCAAACCCAGACTTTATTGTAGGAAACCAATTCTCTCGTGTTGGTTTGTGTCGTGATCCGCTTGCATTTGGATCAGAAAATAAATTAACGTTACAAAAAGCTAGTGCTGTTTATGCTTTAAAATTAATCGGTGCTGGATCTACAACCACAACTTTTACATCAGATTCAGAAATAACTCAAGAAGTTGGTGTTGGATCAACAGCTGTTGGTCGTGTGATTAATTGGGATGCAACAACTGGAGTTCTTAAATATTGGCAAGATCGAAGACTTGCAATATCAACAGACGGAAATGCACCTACTTATGGATTTGAATTGTTTAGATTTACCGCTGATCCAGCTACAGGTGCTGGTACAACCGTTTTTGGTGGAACAAGTAATCTAAATATAGATACCAATTTCGGAACTTCTTTAGAGCCTGGTCTTTCTACCTCAATAAATAGTAGGACTTACAATTTAGGAATGAGTTTCGTGAAAGGTGTTGCTAACCCAGAGGTTGAAAAATATAGCGGTGATATCATTTACGTTGATAACAGAGCTGCTGTTACTCGTAGTTCTCAGCAAAAAGAAGACATCAAGATCGTACTGGAATTTTAAAAAATCATGCCACAGGAAACCAATCTAAACGTATCGCCATATTTTGACGATTTTGATAAGGATAAAAATTTTTATAAGGTGCTTTTCAAGCCAGGATCTCCAGTTCAGGCACGAGAATTAAGTACTCTACAATCAATTTTACAAAATCAGATTGAACAATTTGGTACTCACTTTTTTAAAGAGGGTTCTAAGGTAATTCCTGGCAACTTAAGTTACGATAATAATTTTACATGTGTTCAAGTTGAAGATGCTTTTTTAGGAATTCCAGTATCCTTGTATCTAGATCAATTAGTCGGATTAAGAATTACTGGTACGAGATCTGGTGTAACTGCTACAATTAAAAAGATTTTAACTAAAGAAGATTCAGATAGGGGAAACATAACTCTTTACATTAAATATGAAAAGTCTGGTGGTGATTTTGAACAAGAAAAGTTTAATAATGGTGAGAGTTTATCAGCAAATAAGGATATTGTTTATGGTGCAAGTGTTATTGCTGCAAACGAGCCGTTCGCAAATACTTTAGCATTTGGTGCAACCGCAACTGGATCTGCAATGTCCATCGGTGAGGGTGTATATTTTGTTCGTGGAACTTTTGCTCAAGTTCAAAGTGAAACATTAGTTTTAAATCAATATAGTAGTGTTCCTTCATATCGAATAGGATTCGATGTTCAAGAAAACTTTGTTAGCGCTGATGAAGATCCATCATTAAATGATAATGCATCAGGATTTACAAACTTTGCAGCGCCTGGAGCTGATCGTCTTGAAATAAAAATCAGTTTGATGAAGAAAGATCTTGATGATACAAACGATCAAAACTTCATTGAGATTGCTCGTGTTCAAGGTGGAGAATTACAAACTTTTGTAAATGAAACTCAATATAATCTAATTAACGACACTCTTGCAGCAAGAACTTATGATGAATCTGGAGACTATTATGTAAGACCTTTTGAGGTTTTTGCAAAAGAATCATTAAATGATCAGATAGGAAATAAGGGAATATATACATCAGAACAAAAAACACAACAAGGGAATATACCATCAGATGATTTAATGGTGATGCAGATATCGCCTGGAAAAGCCTATGTGAGAGGATATGGAATTGAAAAAATTTCAACTGGATTTATTGATGTTCCAAAACCAAGATCCACAAAAACAATTGAACAAGAGGCTGTAACTTATTCAACTGGGGATCCTTTAATTGTAAATAATGTATTTGGATCACCAAGTTTAGGAATAGGAACAACCGCAACTGTTGCTTTAATTGACAAAAGAAGAGGAGGTAGTGGGTCTGAAATTGGTCTTGCAAGATTATATGATTTCAAAGCACAATCTGCAAGTTTTGTAAATCAAACCACTCAATATGAGACTCGTTTATTTGATATTAAAACATTTACAAATGTTAAAGTTGGAACTGCAATTACTTCACTAACAGCCTCTGATCATATACAGGGTGCAAGAAGTGGCGCAACAGGATTTGTAAAAGCATCTGGAACTAATGTAACTGATTTTAGTCTAATTGATGTTAGTGGTAAATTTATTAAAGATGAATCTATTTTAATTAATGGTGTTCAAAATGGAAGAGTCATCACGAAGGTTGATGCTTTTGGATTTAATGATGTCAAATCATTAAAGAGTGCTGTCGGTGTGTCAATATTTGAAGCAGATGTTTTACTTGATGATGGAAGTAAATTAACAAATTTAGTTTCTAGTAACTTGAAATTAACAATTACTGGAGGCAATGCTGGAACAATTACAGCTTCTGGAAAAAATTTCGCTGGTATTATAACCTCTAACAATATTGTAAGTTACAGTGTGCCTGGCGAAACTGTTCCCAGATTTAATCGAATTGTAGGTGTGGCGACAGACGGAGCTTCAATTGATATTGTTGGTATTACAACAGTTGCTGGTATTTGTGGTGGTGGTGTTTTAGATGGTAATGTAGGCGGATCTCAAGTTATAAATGATCTTTTAATTCGTAAATCTACTTTCCAAATTGGTGCAAATAGTTTATTAACACCAGTAAGTCGTAAAAATATTGCGAGTCTTGATGTAACTACAACTAATTTGCAATTTAGAAAACAATTCACTAATATAACTGTTTCAAGCAACGCATTTACCTCACCTGATGCTGGTGCAGATTTATTCTTCCAACCATTTGATGAGGAAAGGTATTTCATATCGTATGACGATGGATCTATTGAACCATTAAAAGATAGTCAAGTAAATATTGCGGCTGATAAAAAGACTGTAACTTTTGTAGGATTAAGTAAAGCCTCTGGAACTGCAAACCTTTTTGCAACTGTTTTAAAATCAAAGGTTAAGAATAAACTTAAAAAAGTTAATGAAGCAAATATAATTAATATTACAAGTTCAACTCTTGCCTCATCTGGTATTGGAACCAATAGTTTAAATGATGGATTAACTCCAAGCAATGTTTTTGGAACAAGAGTTCAAGATCTTAAAATATCTTTAAATGTGCCTGACGCTGCTTCTTTATTAGGTGTATTTGAATCAAATGATGCTGGTGATGCCGATCTACCATCAGTTACTCTTACTGCATATTCTGGCCCAAGTGGAAATAATTCTGACTTTATTATTGGAGAAAAAATAACAGGTTTAGATAGTAATGCTGTTGCATTAGTTGTCGAAAAACCAACTGTTACTTCTATTGGAGTTGTTTTATTAAATCAAAATAATTTTAGTCCAGCTGAAAAAGTTAAAACTAGTCAATCTGGAATCACTGCTTTAGTAACAGCGACAACAAATGGAGATCGTAATATCACAGATCAATATCAACTAAATCCGAATCAAAAACCAACTTACTATGATTTTTCTTTCATTGAGAGAAAGAAAGCTTTTGAAGCTCCAACAAATCGTCTAAAAGTTGTATTTAAAAACTTCTTTGTAACCAGTGATGACACTGGAGATTTCTTTAACGCATCTAGTTATCCTGATTCATCTAAAAAAATAATTCCTGTAGATAGAAATTATGATGTATTCATGAGTGACTTAATTGACATTAGACCAAGAGTTTCTGCATATAATACATCATCAACAGTTTCACCTTTTAATTTTGCTTCAAGATCTTTCTCCGCTCAAGGAGACAGTATTCCAGATCCATTAGTTCCTGATGAAAACTTAATAGTAACATATGATTATTATCAACCAAGAAAAGATAGACTTTTCTTAGATAAGGCTGGTGATTTTGTTTATGTTCAAGGTGTTCCATCAGACAATCCAAAACAACCACAAACAATTGGAGATGCAATAGAAGTTGCGAAGATTGAACTCCCAGCGTATCTAAGAGATATTAGTCAAGTCAAAATGATTCGCACGAAACATAAACGTTTCACAATGGCTGATATTGGAAGACTTGAAAAGAGACTTGAGAGTGTCGAATATTACACAAGACTTTCACTTCTTGAAAGTGATACTGCAAATTTAAATATCACTGATGCAAATGGATTAAACAGATTTAAATCTGGTTTCTTTGTTGATAATTTTAAAAAACATGCATCACACCAAATCGATCACATAGATTTTTCTGCAAGTACAGATGCGAAGAGAGGTTACTTAAGACCTGGCCACTATACAACTTGTCTTGATTTAATTGTTGGATCTAGATCATTTATTGGTATTGGCACAACTGCAAATCCAACTTTAGATATTAATCATTTAGATGATATTGATGGAGATAATATTAAAAAAACTGGTCGTCTTTTGACATTAGATTATACCGAAACAGAAATGTTGAAGCAAATTTATGCTTCTAGAGTTGAAAATGTCAACCCATTTTTGATTGTATTTTATTCTGGTGACATGACTATTAGCCCAGATTCTGATGTATGGATGGATACAAAAAGACTTGATGCAAGTATTACATATGAATCAAGTGCCTATAATAACGCAATATCACAATTAGGTATCAACGAGCAAACTGGATTCAGTGAAGTTGATTGGGGTGCATGGGAAACTAATTGGGTATCTGAAGAGGTATCAGAGACTTATGTTGAAGAAACTGTTGAAGCTTTAGGAAAAATACATCCAGATGATTTACCAGAAGGTGTTCAAACAAATTTACAACATATTGCGAACTATGCTAAAGTTCTTGAATTAAACGGTAAATGGGTTCCAAAAGGCGCTGGTGTGATTACAGATGCTGAATTAATTACTAAAACTTATCATCAGGATGTTGAAATATCAACACAACAATCAAGAGAAGGTATTCAATATAAAGTAACACCTAAAATTAGTGAACAATCTTTAGGTGATAAACTCATAAGTCGTGATATTATTCCTTACATGAGGGAAAGAAATATTGAGATTACTACAAATCGTATGAAACCTAGAACTCGTTTCTATGTTTATTTTGATAATGTTGATGTGACTGCATTTGTAACACCAAAGTTAATTGAAGTAAGTGCGACAAGTGGTGTGTTCATAAGTGGGGAAACTGTTAAATCTGATGGTTTTTCATTCAGACTTGCTGCACCAAACCATAAAGAGGGCCCTTATAACTCTCCAACAAAAGTTCTTACAGTTAATCCATATGATAATGAAGCTCCGATATCAGAGGTATATTCCACATCATCTACACTTTTAAATGTAGATACATTCAGCCTCGCTACACAAGTTCAAGGTCAATTCTTCGGTCATGTTAAAAATGGAATGAAACTTGTTGGTCAAACAAGTGGTGCTCAAGCAACTGTATCAAATGTAAGATTGATTACCGATACTCTTGGAAACTTGAAATCATGTTTTAATATACCCAACCCCAACAATGCTGCGAATCCAAGATTTGAAACAGGTACAAAAACTCTAAGATTAACAACAAGTCCAACAAACTCAACAGTTGCTGGAACTGTTACAGGATCTGCTGAAGCAAACTTCCATGCAAAGGGTGAATTAGAAACTGTTCAAGAACAAATCTTAAATATCAAAACACCACAAATTGAGAGATTGGGTGTTGAAGAACAGAGAATTTTAAATGATAAAATTACAAGAAGAGTTGAAGGTTTACAGGGTGAAACCGAAACATTAGAAATTAAAGGTGTTCAGTACTATGACCCTCTTGCACAAACATTCCGTGTTGATGAAACTTCTGGTGTATTCATTACATCTGTAGATGTATTCATGAGAGATAAAGATGAAGAATTACCTTTAACAATACAAGTTAGAACTGTTGAGACTGGACTTCCAACATCTAAGATATTACCATTTAGTGTAGTTGTTAAAGATCCAAGTGAAGTTAATGTATCAGAAGATGCATCAATCCCAACCACATTTACTTTTGATTCTCCAGTTTATCTAACAGGAGAACATGAATATGCTTTAGTTCTTGTAACTCCAGCAGAAAATTACAACTGTTGGATTTCTAGAATGGGAGAGGTTGATATATCAACTGTTGGATTACCCGATGAACAACAAGTTCTAATCAGTCAGCAACCATACTTGGGATCATTGTTTAAGTCACAGAATGGTACAACATGGGATCCAAGTCAATATGAAGATATGAAGTTTGTCATCAGAAAAGCAGTGTTTAACACAGCTCCTTCTGTTGGTAGATTCTTTAACTCTGAATTAACTACTGGTAATGATGAAGTGCCAACATTATCAGATAATCCAATCACAACTCTAGGTAGAAAGGCAATTATTGGTTTAGGAGTCACTATTCCTGATACAGCTGGATTAGTGCCTGGCGTCTTGATTGGTCAGTTTGGTAACTTAAAAACAACTTCACAACTTATTAATATCGCTGGTGTCGCTGCAACTGAAGCCGCCATAGTTAATCCTGGCGCTGGATATACTCCTTCTAATGGTTTCTTAGTATATAATGATATACCACTCACAACTCTAACTGGTGAAGGAAGTGGAGCAGTTGCTAATGTTGTTGTCAATAATGGGGAAGTTGGATTTGTAACTATTACAAACGGTGGTGGTAAAAACTATGCACAAGGAGATACTCTTGGAATTGGAACACTAGGTCTTGGAAATGGAAGTGGTGCTGTTGTTTCCGTTGGAGTGATAACTGAAAGAAATAGTTTAATAGTTACTAATACTCAAGGTAAGTTTAATCTTGGTGTTGGAACTGTTGGATTTAATAATGGATCTGCTTTTCTTGGATTGGATGGAACCACTGGTTTAGGTGTTACTGCTGATGGTAACATTGGAAGTGGTGTAACTGTAAGTTCATTTGATGTTGATACAACAGAAGATGGACTGCATTTTAAAGTCAATCATCGATCTCATGGGTTACACGCATTTAATAACTTGGTAACTATATCTGGAGTTGATTCGGATATTCCCTCAACAAAACTCACTGCTGATTACGATAATAATTCTACATCAGATATATCCGTTGTAAGTTCATCTAACTTTGCTACATTTGAGGGTGTTGGTGTTGGAACCACTAACTATGGTTATGCGATTATGGGTAACGAGATTCTATCATATACAGGCGTTGCAAATGGTTCTATCACTGGTGTTACAACTAGAGGTATTGATAATACAATACAAACAAGTCATTCATCTGGTGATGAAATTAAATTATATCAATTTAGTGGAGTTTCTCTTAGAAGAATCAATAAACAACATGATATGAATAGTCCAACTGTAACAGTTCCAAATGATAAAGATTTAGATTTCTATCATATTAAGATAGACATGAGTAAAGATGGTACAGATAGAAGTATAGATAATGGTAATTTACATGATCAATTCTTCTCAACCACAAAAAGAGGTGGTGGATCAAATGTAACTGCAACACAAAATATACAGTTTGAGACCATAACACCAAATCTACAAACCATGACACCGCCTGGCACAAACATTGGAGCTCGTGTGAGGACAATATCTGCGACAAGTGTTGATGGAACTGAACAATCATTTGTAGATCAAGGATTCCAAGCAGTTTCAGTAACTGGACAAACTCATTTTGAGACTCCAAGAATGGTCGCATCTAAGGCAAATGAAGATCGTCAATTATCTGAATTGCCAGGAAATAAATCTTTAACACTTGAAACATTAATGACCACTAATAACAGTAATGTTTCACCTGTGATTGATTTGGATCGTGTTAGCACAGTTCTAACTACAAACCGTCTTAATAGTCCAGTATCTAATTTTGCGAGTGACAATCGTGTAAATCAAACAGGTCAAGATCCTTGTGCATCAACTTATGTTTCCAAGATGGTGGTCTTAAATAATCCAGCAACAAATTTATTGGTAGAATTTGCTGCATATCGTAGATCTGATGCAGATATTCGTGTGTTCTTCAAGACTATCGCAGAGGGATCAACAGAAAATAGTTTAGATCGTAACTTTGAGTTGTTCCCAGGCCATGATAATATTGATCAGAATGGTAAAGTAATTAACTTCTCTAATAATAGTGGTCTTCCTGATGATCCAGTTCCAGCTGCTGTTGGTGGTGAATTTAGAGATTACAGTTTTACATCCAGAGAATTACCACCATTTACTAAATTCCAAATTAAGATTGATATGGTTGGAACTAATCAGGCACAATCACCATTGATCAAAGAACTTAGAGCTATCGCACTTGCATAATGACAAAACATATACCAGTTGAAGGTAAGTCTGGATTTTACCGAGATTCTGAATCCACAGCAATTATTAATAAAGATAAAAAAGCATATCTCGCTTACATGCAAAGAAAAAAATCTGTGGAAAATAAAAACATTGAGTTAGATCAAATGAAAGAGGATCTTGATAATGTCAAAGGTGAGTTAGGAGAAATCAAAGGTCTTTTATCTACTCTTGTTCAAAAACTAAATAATTAAAAAATGGCACAACAGGTAATCACTTTTGATCCAGATGTCGCTGTTCCATATGGTGTAAATCTAACCATATTTTCTGGTGCTGATTTTAACACCACTTTCACGATTAGAACTTCTGCTGGTTCGAGTATAGATTTTTCTAACTATACTGGAAGAAGCAATATGAAAAAATCTGCGATTGGAACTGCAAATACTTTTGGTGTAACACTTGGAGACACAGATGGAAAGGTAACTCTATCAATGGGTTCGACTGTGACTAGAAGTTTAGCAGAAGGTAGATATCTATACGATGTTAATGTAAGTTCTGGTTCTACTTTCTTTAAAATCATAGAGGGTAATGTGCTTGTCAGAACAGGTATTTCAACTTAGAGGTGAAGAATGGCTCAACCAAGTTCCAGAGAAGGATTAATAGATTACGCAAAAAGACAGTTGGGTTTTCCTGTCTTAGAGATTAACGTTGCAGATGAACAGTTTCAAGATCTGTTAGATGATGCTATTCAGATATATCAAGAGAGACATTATGACGGCATCGCAAGGATGTATTTGAAATATAAGATTACGCAAGATGATATTGATAGAGGACAAGCAAGAGGAGGAGACTCCACTCTTGGAATTACAACAACCACCACAACATCAACAGTTGGTTTATCAACAACTTTTGATTTAGAAGAAAATAATAATTACATACAAATGCCTCCGTCTGTGATCGGAGTCAATCAGATATTTAAAGTTAGATCTGACACTGTTTATGATGGTTTATTTAATATTCGTTATCAGTTATTTTTAAATGACCTATATGCCTTTGGATCAATTGATCTTCTTCAATATTCAATGGTTCAGACTAAACTTGAAGATATTACATTTTTATTAAATCCAAATGTAAGATATAGATTTAATATTCGTCAAGATCGTCTTTATATTGACGTTGATTGGGGAGCTGCAGTAAATGTGGGTGATTATTTTGTGATTGATTGTTTTCGTATCTTAGATCCAGATGATTTTACAAAAGTATATAATGATCAATTCTTGAAAAGATATTTCACAGCCTTGTGTAAGAGACAATGGGGACAAAATTTAATCAAGTTTCAAGGTGTTCAATTGCCTGGTGGTATTCAATTAAATGGTCGTCAAATTTATGATGACGGTGTTGCAGAATTAGCTGAGATAAGATCTAAGATGTCAAGTGATTATGAAATGCCTCCACTTGATATGATTGGATAATGTTAAATCCGTTTTTTCTACAGGGTTCTAAAGGAGAACAAGGTTTAGTTCAAGACTTAGTTAATGAACAACTAAGGATGTATGGCATCGAGTGTCATTATATTCCTCGTAAATTAATGACATCTAGAACGATCATGAAAGAAGTGGTGGAATCTAGATTTGATCAGGCGTTTCCTCTTGAAGCGTATTTAATGAATGTTGATGGATATGCTGGACAAGGAGATATACTTACAAAATTTGGTGTTCGAGTCACTGATGAGGCGACATTCGTAATATCTAAAGAGAGATTTGAGGAAGCTGTTGCACCATTTTTAGAACAACAAGAAGATGATTATGAATTATCAAATCGACCAAAAGAGGGAGATTTAATATTTTTTCCTTTAGGAAAAAGAATGTTTGAAATTAAGTTTGTAGAACATGAGAGACCATTCTATCAACTACAAAAAAATTACGTTTATCAATTACAGTGTGAATTATTTGAATATGAGGATGAGGTTATTGATACAAATGTCAATGCAATTGATGAGGTTGTTCAAACAGAGGGATATATTGCAAGATTAATTTTGTCAGATGTGGGTAGCACTGCAACTGCGAATACAACTCTTAACTTTGGTGCAGTTCAACAAATATTTCTACAGAATGATGGTTATGGATATCTTACTGCCCCGACTGTTTCGATCAGCACATCACCTGGCGTAGATGCAACTGCGGTTGCAATCATGACATCCCGATCTGGCATCGCAACTGCTAAATCTATCGACAGAATTCTCTTAATTAATCCTGGCAGTGGATACATCGGAATACCCACTGTAACCGTGCCAGGCACTGGTATAGCGACTGCTGGCATCACATCTCTAGGTTCTGTAGGTATCGTTACAATTACGTCTGGTGGTTCTGGTTATACTACTACACCAAATGTTGCGATTACTACCGCACCAGAGGGAGGGACGAATGCAACTGCTGAGGCCGTTATGGTTGGTGGAACAATCAGTGCGATCCGAATTAGTAATGCTGGAAGTGGATATACCTCTGTACCAACGATTACAATTGGTGCTGCAACAACTATTGGAAATGGTGATTATATTTTTAATGAAACAGTTCAAGTATCTTCAGACTCTTCAGAGACTGCAAGAGTCAAAGTATGGGATTCAAGTTCTAGAACACTCGATGTGAGTCTTCTAACGAAAATGGAATTTCAAGTTGGTGAAAAGATAAAAGGTCTTGAGTCTGGTGCAGAATATGCCATAGTATCTGTTGATTATAACACACCAAATGACTATCCAAATTCTCAATATAGTGCAGATCAATATAATGATAACGCAGACTTTGAAACCGAAGCGGATGCCATTTTAGACTTCTCTGAAGGCAATCCGTTCGGAACATTCTAAATAGTTAGAAAGCTTTGATA
>CESP01161977.1_pt1 | contig 11819 bp, 7 predicted proteins | sample 531211 | NCBI WGS metagenome assembly CESP01 (sample SAMEA2622074, study PRJEB7988) | marine metagenome | biome: marine biome (ENVO:00000447); feature: surface water layer (ENVO:00002042); material: "saline water (ENVO:00002010), including plankton (ENVO:xxxxxxxx)" | depth 5 m | reverse complement strand
TTGACAGATTTATCACCAAAATTTATCATTTCTAAAGTTCTATCTATGTAATTCCTAACTGTATTCCAAGCGCCCATATTCTTTGGTTCTTCCTGGCACCATATAAAATTTGCTTTTGAATATCTTTTTAAAATATTTGCAAGTGTTTTTGCAGGAAAAGGATAAAGCTGCTCAATTCTCACAAATGTAACTTTATTGTTTTTATATTTTTCTCTTGCTTCGATCAAATCATAATAGATTTTACCAGAACACATAACCACTTTTTTTATTTGATCATCTCTTTTTTTGAGTTCTAACAAATTTTCAATATCTGAATACGCATCATCCTCTAAGACTCTGTGAAACGTACTTTTTTTTGTAAACTCTGAAATATTTGAAATACACCTCTTATGCCTTAAAAGAGATTTGGGTGTCATAATTATTAATGGCTTCCTAAATTCTCTATGCATTTGTCTTCTTAAAACATGAAAGTAATTAGAAGGCGTAGTACAATTTACAACTTGTATGTTTTCACCAGCACATAATTGTAAGAATCTTTCTAGTCTTGCCGAGGAATGTTCAGGACCCTGTCCCTCATAACCATGAGGCAACAACATTACCAAACCGCTTGCTCTACCCCATTTTGACTCTCCCGAAGAAATAAACTGATCTATAATTATTTGAGCTCCATTAGCAAAATCACCGAATTGTGCTTCCCACAAAACTAATGTCTCCGGCTCAGAGAGAGAGTATCCAAATTCGAATCCCAAAACTGCTAACTCCGAAAGTAAGCTATCAATAATTTCAAAATTTTTTTGAGTCTGTGAAATATTATTTAAAGGTACATATCTTTCATGATTATCTTGATTTCTTAAAACAGCATGTCTTTGGCTGAAAGTTCCCCTGCCAGAGTCTTGACCAGATAATCTTACTGAGAAACCTTCAGTGAGAAGAGTTCCAAAAGCTAAGCTTTCAGCAGTAGACCAATCAATAGCTTTGCCATCCTTTATAGCATTCATTCTCAAATCAAATATCTTTTTTAAAGTTTTATGAACGTTGAAATTCGTAGGAACTTTTGAAATTTTTTTACCAATTTCAATTATTTTTTTTTTATCTACACCGCTTGCTCCTCTTTTATCTTTACCCAAACCCGGTTTAAATCGTGACCACGCACCATCAAACCATTTTAATTCTGATTTATAGTTTTTTGATGATTTGTATTCTTTTTCTAAGTAATTTTTAAAATTTATCTTTTCATTTTCTAAATTTAACTTTGTGGTTAACCCTTCATTGCCAAGTTTTTTGCCATAAATTGAAAGGGTTGTGGGATGAGATTTTATTTGTCTGTACATGATTGGTTGAGTAAATGAGGGCTCATCTCCCTCGTTATGACCAAATCTTCTATAGCAAACCATATCAATAACAACATCTCTATTAAATTTTTGTCTATACTCAGTTGCAATTTTTGCGCAATGAACAACTGCCTCTGGGTCATCACCGTTTACATGAAATATAGGTGCTTGAGCCGTTTTAGCTACGTCAGACGGGTAAGGTGATGATCGAGCAAACCTTGGAGCTGTTGTAAAACCGATTTGATTATTAACTATTATATGTATTGTCCCTCCAATATTATGTCCTGGAAGACCTGACATTGCAAAACATTCAGCTACTATTCCTTGTCCTGCAAAAGCTGCATCTCCATGCATTAAAACAGGGATAACTTTTTTTCTCTCTTTATCTTTATGAAAAAACTGTTTCGCTCGAACCTGACCTAGTACAACTGGATTAACAGCCTCTAAATGAGATGGATTATCTGTTAAACTTATATGAACAGAGTTTCCGTCAAACTCTCTGTTTGAAGAGGCTCCCAAATGGTATTTAACATCTCCTTCAAAGTCTTTACGAGCACTTACCGATTTACCAAAGAATTCACTAAAAATAGCTTTAAATGGTTTTCCCATTACGTTTGCCAAAACATTTAATCTTCCTCGGTGCGGCATTCCAATTTTAATCTCTTTTGCTCCTAAATTTCCACCTCTTTTAATTATTTGTTCTAATGCAGGTATTAAAGACTCTCCTCCATCTAGACCAAATCTTTTTGTTCCTACAAATTTCACATGTAGATATTTTTCGAAAACTTCTGCTTGAATAATTTTATTTAAAATTGCTTTTTTACCATTTTCTGTAAATGTTATGTCTTTTTCTGGACCTTCTATCCTATCTCTAATCCAAGATTTTTCCTCAGGATCACCCATATGCATAAACTCATAGCCTATGGTTGAACAATATGTTTTTTTAAGAATTTTTAAAATTTGATTTAGATCTGCATATTGTAGACCAAGCACTCCATCCAAAAATATTTTTCTACTATAATCTTGTTGTAAAAATCCATAACTTTCTGGTTTGAGTTCAAGATGTTCCTCTTTTTTTTGAATTGACAGTGGATCTAAATTTGCAATTAGATGTCCTCTAATCCTATAAGCTCTAATAAGCATGATGGCTCTAACTGAGTCTTTCGAAGCTTGTTTAATGGATTTTGAATTAACGTCTAATTGATCCTGATCGTTAACTTTTATATCACTAATTTTTGATAATGGTTTTTTTATTTTTTTTTGAGGAGACCAGCTTGGACCTTTAAGATTGTTATAAACTAGTTTCTCATCTTCGCTTAAACCATCAAAAAACTTTCTCCAACCCTCGGGTAAAGAATTGGGGTCTGAGATATAATCAGCATAAAATTCATTTATAAACTCTGAGTTATTTCCTGCTAAAAAAGATGTTTTTTTATATATTGTATTATTATTAGAAGAAGACATTAGAAATTTATTCTAACATAAATTAATAAAAATCAACCATTTAGTTTTTGGTAGAGAGTTTTACCTATATCAGCTGGTGACGATGAAATCGTAATTCCAGCAGATTTCATTACTTCTATTTTGTCTTCTGCTCCGCCTTTTCCACCAGAAATGATAGCACCGGCATGCCCCATTCTTCTTCCTGGAGGAGCTGTCAAACCTGCGATAAAACCAACCATGGGTTTTTTAATCTTCTCTCTTTTTAAAAATTCAGCTGCCTCTTCCTCATCTGAACCTCCAATTTCTCCAATGATAACTATTGATTGAGTTTCATCATCTTTTAAAAAAAGTTCTAAACAATCTATAAAATTGGTTCCGTTTATTGGATCGCCTCCAATTCCTATACAAGTGGACTGACCCATCCCGTTTGCAGTAGTTTGCGCCACTGCCTCGTAAGTTAATGTACCAGATCTTGAAACTATCCCAACTGTTCCTTTTTTGTGAATATTTCCTGGCATAATACCAATTTTACACTCCTCTGGCGTGATAATTCCTGGACAATTAGGTCCGATCAATCTTGAGGTATTTCTTTTCAAAATTTGTTTTACCTTAAGCATATCCAAAACAGGTATACCCTCAGTGATGCATACTATTAATTTGATTTCAGCTTCTATTGCCTCAATAATTGCTGCTGCAGCAAATTTTGGTGGCACATAAATCATAGTTGCATCTGCGGAAGTTTTTTCTTTTGCTTCTTGGACTGTATTAAAAACTGGCAATTCTAAATGTTTTTGTCCTCCTTTTTTAGGTGTTACACCTCCAACTAATTGAGTTCCATATTTTAGAGACTGTTCAGAGTGAAATGTTCCGTGCTTACCGGTAAAACCTTGACAAATAACTCTTGTTTGATTGTTCACTAGAATTGACATTATTTAATTGCCTCAACTATTTTTTTTGCTGCATCATTTAGATCATTTGCAGATAATATCGTCAGATTTGATTTTTCTAAAATTTCTTTTCCTGCTTTGAAATTTGTTCCAGCCAATCTTACTACTAGAGGAACCGACAGATTGATTTCTTTAGCAGCATCCACTACACCTTGGGCTAGAACATCACACCTCATAATTCCCCCAAATATATTAATCAAAATACCTTTAACGTTTTTATCAGAAAGAATTAATTTGAAAGCAGCTGACACTTTTTCCTTTGAAGCTCCTCCACCCACATCTAAAAAATTTGCAGGTTCTTTTCCATAAAGTTTGATAATATCCATTGTAGCCATAGCCAAACCGGCTCCGTTAACCATACATCCTATTGAGCCGTTGAGCTTTATGTAAGCAAGATCATTTTTGCTAGCTTCTACTTCTGCAGGATCTTCTTCGTCTAAATCTCTTAACTTTAGAATTTCTGGTCTTCGAAAAATTGCATTGTCATCGAAATTCATTTTCGCATCTAAACAAACTAATTTTTCAGATTTTGTTAAAATTAATGGATTGATTTCTATTAAGTTTGCATCTTTTTGAATTATAATATTATAAAGCGCTTTTAATAAATTGGATGCATCTTTTTTTTGATCATTGTTTAATTGAAAAATTGAAATTATTTTTTCAATTTCTACTTCGCTAGGTCCATCATTTTTTAAATCAATTTTATTGGTAATAATCTTTTCAGGCATCTCTGATGCAACTTTTTCTATGTCCATTCCCCCCTCAGTGCTGCTAATAAAGGCTATTTTAGACGACTGTCTATCTATTAAACAAGATAGATAAAATTCTTTAGAGATATCAGAGGCCTCTTCAATATATATTTTTTTAACTTCTTTGCCCTCTGGTCCAGTTTGATGGGTAACAAGAGTCTTTCCCATCATTTTTTTTGCTTCTATTTCTAAATTTGAAATATCTTTTATCAATTTTACCCCTCCGGCTTTTCCTCTGCCTCCAGCATGTATTTGGGCTTTTAAAACCAGTTCGTTACTTTTTAATTTTTTAATTTTTTCTCTAATCTCACTAATTGAAAAAATAGTCACTCCATTTGAGACTGGGGCGCCAAATTCTTTTAAAATCTCTTTTGCTTGATATTCGTGAATATTCATTGGTAACTTACGATTTTTTGAAGTATTTTTATAGTTTAATTAATATGAAAGCAATAAAGTTTTTTGAAAGATATTCTTATATATTTTTTTTCGTAATTTATTTTTTCATTGGATTTTCTATAGTTGATGATTTTGGTATCTCTATTGATGAAGAATTCCAAAGATATTCTGGTTTCTATTGGCTTTGTTATGTTTTGGAATTTTTGCCTTTTGATCAATTCAAGTCTGAAGCGTTGGTAAAACTCAACAGCATTAGTGGTTTTACATTGCCTAATCCAAAGGATTACCCATTTTATGGTGTTTTTTTTGATCTGCCTTTAGCCTTTATTGAAACTTTTTTTAATATAAAAGAGTCCAAGAATTATTTCATTTTAAGACATCAGGCCACCTTTATATTCTTTTTCATAAGTTCAATATTTTTTTATAAGATTTTAAAACTGAGAATAAAGGACAAAATAATTATTTTCTTAGGTGTCCTATTATATATTAGCTCACCGAGAATTTTTGGGGATAGTTTTTTTAATAATAAAGACTCAATATTTTTATCACTTGTAACGATTACTTTTTATTATTACTTAAAATTTATAGTTAATTTAAATTACAAAAACTTAGTTCTTTTTTCTTTTTTTTCCGCAATTACTTGTTCTTTAAGAGTTTTAGGTATTTTTATACCAGTTTCTTTATTTTTACTTCTCATAATAAAAAATGATCTGCAAAACAAAAAGTTCCTTTTTTCAATAATTTACTTAACAGTTTTCAGCTTAGTTTTAATTTTTTTCTGGCCATACCTTTGGAGTAATCCAGTTATTAATTTTTATGAGGCTTTTACAACATTTTCTAAATACGAAAACTTGACTATCCAAATGCTATTTAATGGCAAGTATATTTTTTCTAATTACTTACCCATGAGTTATCTTCCGATATGGATTTTAATAACTACGCCCTTAATTTTTATTCTTCTTTTTTTAATTGGCTATATTTATTTATTTAGAAGATTATTTAAGAGATTAATAGTAATTGATGTTGCTACGAATTTAAATGATCTATGGAGGGGAAAGAATGAGGAGATGGATTTTATAATTTTTTTAAATTTTAGTTTAGTTTTCTTTTACATAATATTTTTTTCCCCAGTTTTATATACGGGTTGGAGACACTTATATTTTTTACACGTCTTCATGACTTACGCCTGTTGTATAGCATTATATATAATCAACGTAAAATTTAAAAATAAAATTTTAATATTCATAATAGGCTTAATTATTTTAAATAGCTTTTATGAAATTAAAAAATTTCATCCATATCAAAGTTTATATTTTAATCAATTTTTACAGAAGGAAAAGAAAAATAGTTTCGAAGTTGACTATTGGGCAATAGCTGGTGTTAAATTTTTTAAAGAAATAATTAAAATTGATAATTCTCAAAAAATTAATATTGCTAGCTCCTCATATGTACCGTTAGAGAGAAGTCTAAAACTTCTAAATAAATCAGATCAAAGTAAGATTTACCTTCTTGGACAAGAATATGAAAAAGCAGACTATATATTTAATAATAACATTTCAGAGGTAAATAAATTTAAGAATGATAAATATTTAATTCCTCAAAATTTTAGAAAAATCAATGAGTTTAAAATAAGAGGTTATATGATATACGAGATTTATAAAAAGTTTTAATTATGAAAATTTTTATTTATAAGCTTTTAATATCTTTAGTTGCAATTTTTATTTTATTTCAACTTACTATAGGTCTTTTAATTAAGGAGGCTAAAAAAAATATACAAGAATTATCTTCAAAAGAAACTGTTATACTATTTAAAGAAAAAATTAGAGAAGAAATTAAAAATGGTTTATCAAAAGAGAACGTCCTTAGCAAAGAAGATGCAGAGCTTTTAAACCAATTTTACGAAAAAATTAAAAAAGAACTAGATAGTTCAAATTAAAAAATCTTGAAAAAAATTATTATCTTAATACCTACTTATAATGATTGTAAGTCTTTACGATTATTACTATGCAAGATAAATAAATATTTTATAAATGAAAAAATTATTTTAGAAATTTTAATTATCAACGATTGCTCTTCAGAAAAATATTATTTGCAAGATCTAAAACTTAAAAATATCAAGTCAATCAAAATAATTAATTTAACAAAAAATGTTGGCAGTCAGAAAGCTATATTTTTTGGTTTAAATAAGATCTCAAAATTAAAGAAAAGATCAACTGTAGTAATCATGGACTCTGATGGGGAAGACGATCCTTCTAAAATTAGCAAGTTGGCTAATAAGGCAAATCAAAATGATGATGCTATAATATTTGCGCTCAGAAAAAAAAGATTGGAACCGTTTTTCTTTCAACTCTTAAACAAATTAAGATTATTCATTACTTTTTTACTAACTGGAAAATATTTTAATTTTGGAAATTTTAGCGCTTTTTCAAACAAAAATTTAAAAAATTTATTAAAAAATAATAATTTATCTATTGCTTACTGCAGTGGCGTATTAAAAAATCATCATGAAATAGAATTAGTTCCAATACCAAAAAGAAAAAGGTATCATGGAATATCTAAAGTTAATATTTTTTTTCTAATCAAGCACTCTTTAAACATAATTAGTATATTTTATATACAGGTTTTTTTACGAACAACTGCTATTTTACTATGTATTATATATTTTAATTTTTTAGGTCTAAATAACTTAATTATTGTTTTTTTTTTAATTACTAATTCAATTTTTTTCTTTCTCTATTTTTTCGGTATTATAAATGGAAATTCTAGAAAGTTTATCTCTAAAGTAAAAAAAATTAAGTAATCCTGAAGACTTACACACGACAATAAAATTTTTTTGCTACATTAACAATTTTTTACAATTATCGTTTACATTATATTTTATTATTTTATCCTCAAGCTCAATTTTGTTAAAACATTTTGTATCTATATACTCTAAGAGATTTTTTTCGTTAATGTCTGGTAGTATGTAAATTGATTTGATTTTTCTTTTTCTAAATATAGACGTTATCAAATCTTTGTAATTTTGTTTGTATTTGGTTTCTTTATTCCACCACACCTTCATTGGAAAACCAGAATTATCTCCTGGATACCATCTTGAAAATCCACTTACATTTTCCTCAGACAAAACTGAGAAAAAAGAATAGTTGGTAAGAACTATTTTATTATTTTTATCTAAATCTAATACTTTTTGAAAATTTTTTAAAAATTTTATTTCTGCCTGGATTTTTTCACTATTATTAGAATTTTTTGTTATCCACTTTAATCCAGAAAATTTGTTACTTAAATATTTTGCTTCGAGAGCTTGAGAAAATTTAACATTGTTTAATTCATGAAACTTTCTGTCAATATTATATCTGAAATGGTATTTTAATGTAATACCAACGCAAAAAATAATTAATAGAATATTGAGGCTCTTTTTGTAATCTATTTTAGTTCTATTCAATTGTATATTGGCAAAGCCTAAGATCAAAGGTATCAAGAAAAAAATAAATATTTGATTTTTAGTAAAAATTATATGATGTGCTAAGGCTAAAAAAACTAGAATACATATCAGTAAAATTTTAAAATTAAGATTCTTATAATAATCTCTCATTTTTTCATTTTTCAGATTTTTTAATGTAAAAATAAATAAAAAAAATAATGATAGATAAATGAACTTGAAATTTAAAAAAGTATTTTTAAAATCATATTTAATTGAAATATACCTTTCCTCACCTATCACACCTGGATAATAAAAGTATTGCGTGATAAAATTTTTAAAATCTATTTCATTTATTTGTAAAAATATTAAAAATAAGAAAATTAATATTATAGAAGTCGCAAATAGTGTAATTAAAATTTGGATTAATTCTTTTTTTTCTTGATGCATAAGATGAAGAAAAGTTAAAAATATTGCAACAAAAAAAATATATGCTGCTGGAACTTGTTTGCTTAAAAAGGCGAAGAATAAAAAAACAGGCACCAATAACCATAAACTTAATTTGTTGGTTTTTAATGATTTAATAAGCAAAATTATTGCTATAATTGATAATAAAGTTGAATGATGATCGACAAATGGTGTTCCGCTAGATGGATATGCTAATATAGAAAAACAAATTGTATAAAAAAAACTTAACTTAAAATTTAAACCTAGATAATTAAAAAGCAAATATACTAATAAGGCAACTGTACCATTAAGAAGAGAAGCGTTAAGAAGATATGTTTGCCAATTCACTCCAAATATATAAAAAATAATGCTTTGTATATAATCTACAAATAACCCTGAAACAATCCAGTAATCTTTGAATGGATGATCTCCTTTAAGAATTCTATATCCAGTGTCAAAGTGGCTAAAGCTATCTATTGGAAATAAGCCTCTATTACCAGTATACTGGCATATCAAAACACCAAATAAAAATATAACGACAGAAAGACAATTGTTCCAAGAAAATAACTTCGTTAGAGACATTATTTAATTATATAGGATAAATTTCAATTAAGATAACGACTTATCAATTTTTTTTGCTGCATTAAATAAATCTTTCACAGATGCAACAGATTTTTCAAAATTAAGTCTTTCCTCATTAGAAAGTTTGATCTCAACAATTTTTTCTACACCTCCTGACCCAATTATTACCGGAACTCCAGCATAAATGTCTTTTGTATTGTATTCTCCATTTAAATAGGCAGCACATGGTAATTGTTTTTTTAAGTCTTTAAGATAACTTTCTGCCATCTCAACTCCGGACGCGGCTGGAGCATAAAAAGCTGATCCTTTTTCTAAAAATTTAACTATTTCAGCTCCACCTTTTTTAGTTCTATCAATTATTTGATCTAATTTTTCCTGTGATATCTTTCCTTGTTTGACAAAATCTTTAATTTTTTTTCCTTCAATTTCCGTAGCTCCTAACATAGCAACCATACTATCCCCATGCCCTCCAAGTACGAAAGAGTTAATTTTTTTTACTGGAATATCCAGTTCTTGAGATAAAAAATATATAAATCTCGAAGAGTCCAAAATTCCTGCCATTCCAACTACTTTATTTTTTGGTAAACCTGAATATTTTTGTAAAGCCATCACTATAACATCTAATGGATTTGTAATACAAATTACAAAAGCATCAGGTGAAGTTTTTTTTATTCCTTCAGCAACTTGCTTTATTATCTTAAGGTTAATTCCAAGTAAATCATCTCTTGTCATACCTGGTTTTCTTGGAACTCCAGCAGTTATAATTATTACATCTGAATTTTTTGTATCCTCGTAATTATCCGTTCCAAATAAATTAATATTAAAACCGTTCACAGGTGAAGATTGTGCTATGTCTAAAGCTTTACCTTTAGCTATTCCAGCCGCTACATCAAACAGCACAACATCTGCTAAATCTTTTAATGCTATTAAATGGGCCAAAGTTCCACCAATTTGCCCAGCTCCAATTAATGTAATCTTTTTTTTCATTTCTTATTAAAGTTATTTTAAAGTTGGCATAACAAATTCAGGGTCTGATGTTAAACCAGAGGGCCACCTTGAGGTAATAGTTTTAAGTTTTGTGTAAAACCTTACACCTTCAGGACCATGCATATGTTGATCTCCAAATAATGATCTTTTCCATCCTCCAAAACTGTGAAAAGCCATAGGAACTGGGATTGGAATATTAATACCTACCATACCAATCTTTGCTTTATTAGAGAAAGTCCTTCCGGAGTCACCGTCTCTAGTAAATATGCTTACGCCATTTCCAAATTCATGATCATTGACTAATTGTAGCGCTTCATTAAAATCTTTCGCCCGTACAACTGACAAAACTGGGCCAAATATTTCCTCTTTATATATTCTCATATCTTTTTTAACATGGTCAAACAAGCAACCACCAATATAGTAACCATTTTCATATCCTTGCAGTCTAAAATTTCTACCATCTACTACTAACTTCGCACCTTCTTTTTCACCTATATCTACATAGCTTTTTACTTTTGCTAAATGATCTTTTGTAACTAATGGGCCCATTTCAGATTGCTTATCCATTCCAGGTCCAACTTTTAGTGCTTCAACTTTTTTTGCTAAACTATCTACTAATTTATCTCCGATACCTCCTACTGCTACAGCCACAGACTGCGCCATGCACCTCTCACCTGCTGAACCATATGCTGCACCCATTAATCCATTTACTGCTTGATCCAAATCACAATCAGGCATGACAACGCAATGATTTTTTGCTCCTCCTAGAGCTTGAACTCTTTTTTCATTTTTCGCACAGTTTTCATAAATGTATTTAGCGATTGGTGTAGAACCGACAAAGCTCATAGCAACAACATCTTTATTGTTTATTAGTGCATCTACAGCTTCTTTGTCTCCATTAACAATATTAAATACTCCATCCGGAAGACCAGCCTCTTTCAATAGTTCTGCAAGCCGCATTGAGCAAGAGGGATCTTTTTCAGATGGTTTTAAAACAAAAGTGTTTCCACATGCTATTGCCATAGGAAACATCCACATTGGTACCATCGCAGGGAAATTAAAAGGAGTTATTCCTGCGCAAACTCCTAGTGGTTGTCTTATAGACCAGCTGTCAACATTGGTGCCAACATTTTCGGTGAACTCCCCCTTAAGCATTTGAGGAATACCGCAAGCATATTCCACTACTTCTAAACCTCTTGTTAATGAACCTTTTGCATCTTCGTAGACTTTACCGTGTTCACTAACTATAATTTTTGTTAGTTCGTCTGAGTTTTTTTCAATTAATTCCTTAAACTTAAACATTATTCTCGCTCTTTGTAGAGGCGGGGTATTTGCCCAAGGTTCAAAAGCTTTTTTAGCATTTTCAACTGCTTGATTAACATCTTTTGTCGAAGCAAGTTTTATCCCTGAACTTTGTTCTCCTGTTGCCGGATTGAATACTTTACCTGTTCTTTTTGAGTCTCCGCTGAATGATTTGCCGCCAACAAAGTGTTCAATAGTTTTCATGATGATATTGATT
>CESP01060072.1_pt1 | contig 11829 bp, 14 predicted proteins | sample 531211 | NCBI WGS metagenome assembly CESP01 (sample SAMEA2622074, study PRJEB7988) | marine metagenome | biome: marine biome (ENVO:00000447); feature: surface water layer (ENVO:00002042); material: "saline water (ENVO:00002010), including plankton (ENVO:xxxxxxxx)" | depth 5 m | reverse complement strand
GGGAGAGTGAAAATGTCAACAATTATCAAAGACAAAAAAAATAGTCTAAGTGTACCAATTTATCTAGATTATTCGTCAACTACACCAGTTGATGAACGTGTAGCAGCAAAAATGGCTGAATGTTTAACTAAAGAAGGTTACTTTGGAAATCCAGCTTCACGGTCACATTCTTTTGGATGGGATAGTGAAAAACTTATAGATGAAGCACGGCAAAATGTCGCGAATTTAATTAACGCAAACAAGAAAGAAATAGTTTGGACAAGCGGAGCTACAGAATCAGATAATCTAGCAATTAAGGGTGCCGCACATTTTTATAAAGAAAAAGGTAATCATTTAATAACTTTGTCTACCGAACATAAGGCCGTTTTAGACACAATGAGACATTTGGAGTCAGAAGGTTTTGAAGTAACTTATTTAGATCCAAAGGAAAATGGCTTGGTCGATTTGACCGAACTTGAAAATGCTATGACTGATAAAACTGTATTGGTGTCTATTATGCATGTTAATAATGAAATTGGTGTCATACAAGATTTAGAGGCAATCGGAACACTCTGTAGAGATAGAGGTATTGTGTTTCACGTGGATGCAGCTCAAAGCCCAGGAAAAGTTCAAGTTGATGTAGAAAAACACAAAATAGATTTACTATCTTTATCAGCACATAAAGCATATGGCCCAAAAGGAATTGGAGCATTGTATGTTAGGAGGAAACCAAGAATAAGACTGCAGGCTCAGATGCACGGCGGTGGACATGAGCGCGGATTCAGATCTGGTACACTACCTACACATCAAATCGTTGGGATGGGTGAAGCTTTTCGTTTAGCTAAAGCTGAAATGGAATCCGATAACAAAAGAATAAAAAAACTTAGAGATATACTATGGAATGGTCTAAAAGATATGGAAGAGGTCTATTTAAATGGCGATCTTAATCAGAGAATCCCTGGTAATCTGAACATCAGTTTCAACTTCATAGAGGGAGAGAGTCTCATTATGGCTGTAAAAGATATGGCTGTATCCTCAGGATCAGCATGTACCTCAGCAAGCCTTGAACCGAGTTATGTTTTAAGAGCATTGGGTCGTGATGATGAATTAGCACATAGCTCAATTCGTTTAACTATAGGCAAATACACCACTGAAGATGAAATTGATTATGCAATTGGCTTAATTACATCATCCGTTCAAAAACTGAGAGAACTATCACCATTATGGGAGATGCACAAAGATGGCATTGACCTCAAGAGCGTAAAATGGTCTTCACACTAAAACAGAATTAATATGACAATTACTATTACAGATATAGCTGCGAAACACGTAAACTCCCATCTAAAAAAGAGAGGATCTGGTATAGGCTTGAGATTAGGAGTTAAAACTACTGGTTGCTCTGGATTGGGATATGTCATTGAATTTGCTGATACAATAGAAGCTGATGATAAAGTATTTGAACATAAAGGAATAAAATTAATAGTAAACCCAAAAAGTTATGTCTACTTAAAAGGAACAGAACTTGATTTTGGAAAAGAAGGTTTGAATGAAGGTTTTAAATTCAATAATCCAAATGTAAAAGATAAATGCGGATGTGGTGAGAGCTTTAATGTTTAATGGATATATTAAAGAAGAATTATTTTGAATTATTTGGATTACCGGTCTCTACTCAATTAGATCTTAAACATCTTGATGAAAAATTTACAATCTTACAGAAGCAATTTCATCCTGATAAATTTAGTAGTTCATCAGATACTGAAAAAAGGATTGCATTACAAATTTCCTCTTATTTAAATGATGGATATATTACTTTGCGTGAGTACATCACTAGAGTTGAATACATACTTAAAATAAGAGAGTTTAATACAGATGAGAGCAAAACATTATTTGATAAAGAATTTCTAGAAGAACAAATCGAATTAAATGAGAGTATAGAATTACTGAGAATAGATAAAAAGTATAATGATAAAGTGAGCATACTGACAAATGATTTGAGTGCAAAAATGGAAGCATTAGTAGAGTCTATTAATAACTATCTATTGCAAACAGAATATGAAATGGTTTGGAAAAGTCTAGCTAAGTATAAATTTTACCATAATCATTTAATTGAGTTGGAGCCAATGATACGACAATGAGTTTATTGCAGATTAAAGATCCTAAGTCTAACATAGATTCCAAACAAAGATTTGTAGTTGGTATTGATTTTGGAACAACAAACTCACTGGTTTGTAATTATACAGACAATAGTTTTAAGCATTATGATAAAGACGGCAATGATTTAATTTCATCATCAATTACCATTTCTCCACAGTATGATGTGTTCATTGGAGACTCACTTGATAAAAAAAATAAATCTTACTATATTCCCTCTATTAAGAGATTTATTGGTGCTGATGATAAACAGCTAAAATATCTAGAGCAATATAATCATAAATTTACTAAGAAAGATAATATGTTAGCTTTAAGTGTTTTTGATAGATCTTATAGTGTTGTTGATTTATCGGCACTTATTTTCAATTATTTAAAAAATCTTGCAGAGACCACGGAAAGTCGTTCATTAGAGGCTGCTGTAATTACCGTTCCTGCTTATTTTAATGATTCTCAGAGACAAGCAGTAAAGAATGCTGCACTACTTGCAAATATTGATGTGATGAGGCTCATAAATGAACCTACAGCTGCAGCAATTGCTTATGGATTAGAATCTAATTCTCACGGAAAGTATGTAATATACGACCTTGGTGGTGGAACTTTTGATGTTTCGATTCTATCTCTGGAGAGAGGAATTTTTAAAGTTCTTTCAACAGATGGCAATACAATGTTAGGCGGTGACGATATAGACTTTATAATCGCTAATTGGATAAAAAATAATTATACCAATCTTAAACATTTAGAACTTCACTCTCTAAAAAATCATGCTAAAAACATTAAAGAACAATTCAAGGATTCATCCACAGAGATTAATTATACGATTGATGATTGTAGAATCACATTATCAAAAAATGTTTATCAAGAGTTACTATCTCCAATCATTGATAAAACTATTGAAACAGTTAGATCTGCATTGAATGAGTCAGGTCTAGAGCAGGGTGAGATTGATAGTTTTATTCTAGTAGGTGGTTCCACCAGGATATTCGAGGTCAAAAACAGACTTAAAGAAGTCTTTAATTGTAAAATTCTAGATAATATTGATCCTGATAAAGTTGTAGCTCAAGGTGCTGCTATTCAAGCTGATATATTATCAGGTAACTCTAAAGAAGATATCCTCCTTCTAGATGTGCTGCCATTGTCCTTAGGTATAGAAACAATGGGTAACTTATCAGAAAAAATAATACCAAGGAATACAGCCATTCCCATATTAGCAAGAAAAACATTCACGACATTTAAAGATGGACAAACCAAATTACTTATCCACGTAATACAAGGTGAACGTGAGTTAGTAAGTGATTGTAAATCTCTTGGTAAAATTACTCTTGAAAATATACCACCTATGGTTGCAGGAGCTCCAAGAATAGAGGTTGAGTTTCAAATAGATGCTGATGGCCTTCTATCTGTGACAGCAACAGAGAAAAACTCTAAGACTAAAGCTACCGCAGTTATCAAGCCAACCTACGGGCTTACAGAAAGTGAAATTACTAAAATGATTTCTGACGCTAACACATCCGCGGAAGAGGACATGTCAGCAAGAAGATTATCAGAATCAAAAGTAGAAGCAGAGAGAGTAATATATGCGTTAGAACAAGCTTTGAATAATGATGGAACTGAGCTATTAGAAAAATCAGAATATGACATCGTCTTATCTGAACTATCAAAGCTCAAAGAGTTAACAAAAAAAAATGATTTTGTGAAAATTGATGATCAGATTAAATCACTTGAGTCAAAATCAGAATTTTATGTGGAAAGAAGAATGAATAAAAGCATACAATCTTTAATTACTGGAAAAGGTGTAGATGATGTTCTCAAGTGAGGTATTATGCCAAAAGTAACTTTTTTACCCAATCCAGACATTTGTCCTGATGGAGCTGAATTTGAAGTTCCCAAAGGTACAAGTATCTGTAAAGCTGCGTTAGATAACGGGATACCTCTTGAACATGCATGTGAACTTTCTTGTGCTTGTACTACATGTCATGTTTACATTGTAGAGGGTATAAATTCACTAACTGAGCCAACAGAAGACGAGGATGACTATTTGGATAAAGCATGGGGTCTTAAAACTAACTCGCGGTTGAGCTGTCAAGCAATTGTTAACGATGAAGATTTAGTTATCGAAATACCAAAATACACTATTAACCATGCATCGGAGAATGGATAATGCTAAAGTGGACAGATACTCTTGAAATCGCTATAGAGTTAAATGATAATTTACCCGACGTAGACCCTAAATTTATAAGATATACTGATTTACATGGATGGATATGCGAATTAGAGGATTTTGCCGACGATCCAAATAAATCCAACGAAAAAATACTTGAAGCTATACAAATGGCATGGATAGAGGAGAAATAACTATGGAAAGGACGCTAGCGATAATAAAACCAGATGCAACAGAAAGAAACATAATTGGTGATATAATAAGCATGATAGAAAATAAGGAGTTTAAAATAACTAGACTAAGCTCAATGATGCTAACAGAGTCAAAAGCAAGAGAATTTTATGATGTTCACTCATCGAAACCTTTCTACAATGCTTTAATTGAATATATGACCTCAGGAATGATTGTAGCTATAGAATTAGAGAAAGATAATGCTGTTAAAGATTTCAGAGAACTGATCGGAGACACAAACCCAGTTAATGCAAAAGATGGTACAATAAGAAGTAAGTTTGCTATAGACCAATCAAGTAATTCGATTCATGGATCAGATAGTAATGAAAATGCAATTAAAGAAATTAACCTAATTTTCAACTGATAAAATGAATGATAAATACGCTACATCACTTCGAGGTTTCAAAGATATACTTCCTGAGGATACCCAGTATTATTATTTAATAGAAGAAGCAATTAAAACTATTACCAACTCGTATTTTATTCATGAATTAAGGACACCATTATTAGAAAATACAAGTATCTTTGATAAATCCTTAGGTAGTCAAACGGATATCGTAACGAAAGAGATGTATGTATTCAATGATAAGAACGGTGAGAGTGTATGTTTGAGACCAGAAGGTACCTCCTCAATTGTAAGGTCGGCAATTGAGAATAATTTAATCTATGACAGAGGTATAAAAAAAAGAAAATACTGGTATTATGGGCCAATGTTTAGATATGAGAGACCACAAAAAGGTAGGCTTAGGCAATTCAACCAATTTGGGCTTGAATACTTTGGTTTTCCAGGCACTAGTAGTGATATAGAATTAATAATCATAATAAACAAACTTCTCGCAATATTAAAAATAGAAAATTATGAGTTACACATAAATTCTATTGGAGGCCAGGCAGATAGAAACGAATATGGTACTAAAATAAGATTGGTTATGAATAAAAATCTCTCTATCCTTTCAGATAGTGAAAAAGCTACTTTAAGCAATAATCCATTGCGACTATTAGATAGTAAGAATGCAAAAATTAAAGATATCTTATCATCGATTCCGGTTTTATATGAAAACTTAAATGATAAGTCAAAGAAACGGTTCGACTTAGTAACAGAATTACTTGAGAATCTGGGAATAGATTTCGTTGTTGACAATAACATTGTCAGAGGGCTTGATTATTATAATGATACGGTAATGGAATGGAAAACAGATAAACTTGGATCGCAAGACGCTATCTGTGCTGGTGGCAGATATGATCAATTAATTGAATCAAATTATTCAATCGATATGCCTGCAGTTGGTGTAGCAGTTGGGATAGAGCGACTGATAGAGCTCCTAAAACAGAACAGCGCTTTATCGAATGAGAGTAAATATGTGATATTAAATGATTGTGGTGATGACATTAACTCATACATTAAAACGTCAGAATTAATAAGAAAAGAATATCCTAAACTATCCTTCATGAATGCTGACCCTGAAAGCAGTTTGTCATCTCAGATGAAATATGCAAAAAAAATAAATGACAAATTTGCCATCGTAATTAATAATAATCAGATAAAACTACAAAAATTTAAAGATAATCAAAATTTCAATATTGATATATCAGAACTGAAAAACTATTTGAATTAATTAAAGATGCACCTTACAGAAGAAGAAGATAAACTTATCAATTGGTTGAAACAAAACTACCTTAATATTATTTTAGGATTAGCACTAGGTTTCATATTTATTGGCGGATTTAATTATTACAAATCCTCTATGCTCAATTCACAACACGAAGTATCACTTGATTATCAAGAGATTGTAAATCTGTATCAAAATGAGAGATTTGCAGACTTCTCAGAAAAAGCACACGGGCTAGTAACTCGTGAGCCTAAAAATATATATAGTGCAATGACTAGCCTTTATCTGGCAAAGTTTTATCACGACAATGAACAGTTAGATTTAGCCTCAACGAGCTTATCACATATCATCAATAATTCTGAATCTGAGATTTATGTATACATAGCGTCAATCAGATTATCCAGGATCAAAGTATCGCAAGCTGAGTATAATGATGCAGTTGAGATCTTGTCATCAATAGATGGATATGAAACTGATCCTATAGTATTGGAGTTATTCGGTGATATTATGTTAATACAAAATGATAAAACTTCTGCTATTAGAAATTATGAGTTGGCACTTTCTCAAAATATAACACCAAATAAAGCTAAACTTATTGAGAGTAAACTAAGTACAATAAGATGATTACAAAGAAATTATTTATTCCATTATTTTTAATTTATATCTTAGCTGGCTGTTCAAGTAATCCTGCAGAGTACATAGCAAGTGTATTTGATCCAGACGTAAAAACTATAGATGAAACTGTAATAGTAAAAAAATCTGATGAAGCACAGGTATATAAAAATAAAAGAGAGTCTATTTTAGATAAGTTCATATTCTGGGATTCAAATAACTATAAATCAAAAACCTCTAGTTTAAATATATATAATATTTGGTCCACTAATATAGGTAGCGACAGAGATGCAGGAACAGCAGTGTTACAACCAAGTTTTGATGGGAAAAATAGTATTTATACAATTGATACAGATGGATTAATTACAGTTACAGATATTAACAGTGGAGATATAAGCTGGAAGTTTGATTTGGATTTAGATGTCACCTCCGGCCTACTTCACCATGACGGACATCTATATTTCGGCACAGCTGACGGAAAGATATTTGGTTATAAAGTTGAACATCTTAGGGAAAACTCTAGTATCTTGAGTTCGATTGACATAGTAGGGTTTATTGACGACGCAGATGTTTCTCCCTCGCTTTCATTGCAACTACAAAGTGAAATAGCATCACCAGCAGTTGGTATCGATGATCTTATTTATTTTAAACAAGGTGATGGTGATACTGTTGCAATTAACCTTGAATCTAAGCAAGTCGAGTGGAGTCATCAAGGCAAAAATGTTGCATTAAGCTTAAAAGGTAGTGCGGCGATAACTACTGATTCATCTAACCTATATGTTGCTAGAGATGATGGTAATTTTGTTTCTTTAACTAATGATACTGGTAAACTAAATTGGCTAATTAATATATCACCAAGATCAGGTAGAAATGAGCTTGAATCTCTTAGAGATGTTGAGATGTCCCCGTTAATAAAAGATGGAATAGTTTATGTTGGATCCTTCCAAGGTAGTTTAGTATCTGTGGATATTATTACAGGAGAAATAATCTGGAGGAGATCAATGTCAGTCCATAGCAACTCTGCTATAGACGACTATATAATTTATTTACCTAGTAATAACGGTGATATAGTTGCATTAGATAGATTTAGCGGTGAGGTTATCTGGTCAACAGTAGTAGATAAAGATATTTTGTTTTCTCAGCCTGTTTTAGTTAACAATTATTTACTTGGTTTTGGCACAAATGGTTATGTCGTAGTATTAAATAAAGATGATGGGGCAATAATTCACTATAATAAATTACTTGGCCTCATTGACTATCAGTCTAATGTACTCACCGTAAATAATACTGTCTATATAGTAACAAAAGATGGTAGACTCAATGCAATTAGATTAAATTAGCTACTTATGAACAATCAAATCGCAATCGTTGGTAGAACCAATGTGGGTAAATCTCTACTATTTAATAAATTAACTAAACAAAGGAAGGCTCTAGTTATTGATTTACATGGCGTTACAAAAGACATCAATTGCGGATACTTAATTAATCACGAAAAAAAATCAATACAGTTGTACGATACAAGTGGATTTACAGAATCTATTGATAAGGGTGATACATTTTATAATCGAACAATAGAGTGTATAGATAGGTGTGATTTAATATTATATGTCATATCATTAAATAACCTTCTTAATTCACATGATAAACAAATAATAAGCGATCTAAGAAAAAAAAATAAAAAAATAATCTTGATAGTTAATAAGATTGACCTAAAGAAAAAAAATGATACGATCTTCGATGCTTTTCAATATGGTATAGAAAATACATTCGAAGTATCGGCAAAGGACAATAATGGAATTAATGAATTAAAAAATTACCTAACATCCATAGTTACTGGTAAAGACATATCACATGACTATTTTAAAAGAATATCTATCATAGGAAAGCCAAATGCTGGCAAAAGTACTTTAATAAACACATTAATCAACACAAAAAAAATGATAACTTCAGGCCAACCTGGAACTACAATTGATTGTATCGACCATATATTTACATATAGAAATAAACGGTTTCTCCTGTTTGATACTGCAGGTTTAGGGAGAAAATCTAAAAGTAGATCAAAATTAAGTTCATACAGCATGTTAAATACACTGGATACCATTAAACGTTCAGATATCTCGTTTTTCTTGCTTGATGCCTCTGTAAAAATAACTAAGCAAGATAAGATCATTCTTGAATCACTGAAAAGTATGAATAAACCTCATATTATCATAATCAACAAGGTTGATTTGTTGAATAAGATTCAAATCAACCAATATAAAAAATATGTAGAATACTTTTTGAATATAACGAGTAATGCTACTTGTATATATTTATCTGCTAGCATGAAAAAAAATATAAGCCAACTTAAGAAAGAAATGTACACTTTAGCGGTAAAACTCGATAAACGCTATAAATCATCATTATTGACAAAAATCCTCAATGATGCCATAGAGTCTCACCCATTGCCGATGTCTAGTAACAAAAAGGTAAAATTGAAGTTTGCACAGCAAACCAAGTCCGATCAGTTGACCATAACAATACATGGAAATAGGATAAGTAAAATTCCAAAAACATATGATAAATACTTATGTAGTTTCTTTACTAAAAAACTTTCAATTAGGGGAGTCCCTATTAAAATCATATATAGTAAACAAGAAAACCCATTCACATGAATGGGTTTTTAATTTTGAGTTAGTTGCTATTTACCCGGCTGTTTTTGGGCTAATAACGTTTTTTACTTCAGATATGCTATTTGCAGGAAATCCACCCGTATCAGCATGTTGTTTAATCAGTTCTTCATTATCTGCATTGTAAACACAGTAAACTTTATCACCAGTTACATAACTATGAACCCATTCAATACCAGTACCCATATCTTTTAGAATACCGCACGACTTTTGAGAAATCCCTTGTAAATCATCTTGAGTAAGATCTCCAGCCCCTGGTATTTCTCTTTCTATTACATATTGTGGCATTTTTACCTCCTTTATTTAATATTACTATTTTGCTCTTAATTTTGAGCATCTTCAAGGGGAAACTAATGAATAATTGTATTGTTCACAAAAATCATTGGGTCAACGTACACAGAATTTAGGGTTACAGACCAATGCAAGTGAGGACCTGTTGATTTTCCAGTATTTCCAACATGACCTATGACCTCTCCTTTATTTACAAAATCACCTCTCTCAACTGTTATAGTGTTCATGTGAATAAAAATGCTTTTGAGATTCATACCATGGTCCATATAAACAAATTTACCATTATAAAAAAAATCTCCTGTCAGTAAAACTTTACCAGATGAGGGAGCTACGATGTTTGTGCCTATACTTGCTGCAAAGTCTACACCATTATGGTAATTTCCTTTTTTATTGTTATAAAATCTCTCTGTCCCGAATGCACCAGAAATTTGACCAATGACAGGTAGTATAAAATCAGTATCAATATCACTAGAGACCCATTTATTTCTTGCTAGATTTAAAATATTTCTTTCTCTGATAACTCTATCTAATGCATTTGGACTAAGTTCAGTGAACTTTTTCGAAATATTAATATACTGCTTTCCAAAAGATTTTTTTTTAAGATTTAGTGAGATAACATAATCTTTATCACCATTTTTAAGATTAAATTTTCTAGTATTTATGTCGACATCCTTTGGGATACCAAATAACAAGTAATAACTATTATTTTTTTTCAATGTTGGTACTTTCATATCTAAATAATGGAAGCCGCTCTGAAATTGATCAAAGCTTATTTCCTTCACGTAGATTCCGCCAGGATAGCTAAATTCTTCACCTATCTCAGTTGCAGAGACATGATTAAATGAGAAGGTTGAAATACAGAAGACAATTAGTAACTTCATTTATTATCCAGAATCTTATTCTTGTCTTTCCAGTTCTTTTTGATGTATTTTGTAGTCACAGTTGTGATAATCCCGCCTCGTACCTTCCAGTATCCAACAACTGACATATATCTGGGTTTTGTAAGCTCAACTAAATCACTTAGGATTTGGTTGGTGTTATCCTCATGAAATGCACCTACGTCACGATATGATGCCATATAGAGTTTAAGTGATTTCAGCTCAACACACTTCTTATCTGGTATGTAATTTATTTCAAATTCTGCAAAATCTGGTTGACCTGTAAGAGGACATAGGCACGTAAACTCAGGAACATCCATAGTAATTAGGTAGTCATTATTTTTGGATGGATTTTCGAATGTTTCTAGTATGTCTTTATGTAGGGTCATTTAGTTATCTACTCCTAGTAGTATTATAGCCTAGATAATATTATAATCTATAAAGGGTATTTTAATGCGTTTAACAAAAATTAAATTAGCTGGATTCAAAACATTTGTAGACCCTACAACCCTTCAATTTCCTAGTAACCTGACAGGCATAATAGGACCCAATGGATGTGGTAAATCTAACATAATCGACGCAATACGCTGGGTTATGGGCGAATCATCTGCCAGAAACTTGAGAGGTGACTCAATGGAGGATGTAATTTTTTCAGGCTCATCAGCTAGACATGAGGTAGGCAAGGCTTTTGTTGAGCTCAACTTTGATAATTCATCAAACTCTCTTGATTCAAAGTTTGCCAGGTATTCTGAAATTGTAATCAAAAGAGAGGTATCTCGTGATGGTACCTCTAATTATTATCTAAACAATACACGTTGTAGAAGAAAGGACATCAGAGAGGTCTTTCTCGGCACAGGTCTAGGTCCTCGTAGTTATGCCATTATAGAGCAAGGTATGATTAGCAAGCTTATTGAAGCTAAGCCGGAGGAGTTGAGAACATACTTAGAGGAGGCTGCTGGGATAAGCAAATACAAAGAAAAGAGAAGAGAAACAGAGCTAAGGCTCAAACATACTAGAGAAAACCTTGATAGACTAAATGATATTATGAAAGAGATAACCTCTCAGCTAAATAAACTTGAGAGACAAGCTAAGTTAGCGAGTGAGTACCGGAAACTTAAAGGTGAGGAGCGCCAAACAAAGATTTCTCTAATATCACTCAAATGGTGTAATTACGATAGCGAGATAGAAGATCTCAATAAAGTGATAAGAAGAATAGAATTAGAGAAAGAAAAACAATTAGCGCTACTATC
>CESP01165503.1_pt1 | contig 11835 bp, 9 predicted proteins | sample 531211 | NCBI WGS metagenome assembly CESP01 (sample SAMEA2622074, study PRJEB7988) | marine metagenome | biome: marine biome (ENVO:00000447); feature: surface water layer (ENVO:00002042); material: "saline water (ENVO:00002010), including plankton (ENVO:xxxxxxxx)" | depth 5 m | reverse complement strand
CGTGATATGCCTGCGGCTATGCTGATGGCAGATATCGTCATTTCCGCTTCTATCGAGGCGGAAGCCTTTGGTCGGGTAATCGTAGAAGCGCAGGCGATGGGGAGACCCGTGATAGCTAGTGACCATGGTGCTGCACGCGAGACGGTTGCTCACGGTAAAACTGGCTGGTTGGTTCCTCCAAGTGATGCTGATGCCTTGGCTCGGATGCTAGAATATGTTTTGTCAATTGACACTTCAAATCGTGAAAGAGTTATAAATAGTGCAATGGCTAACGTCAGAAAAACATACACTAGGGAAAAAATGTGCGGACATACTCTTCAAGTATACAAAACTATTTTAGATGAATTTGAAACAAAATGACCTATGGGCGTATTCTGGTGATAAGACTAGGAGCGCTTGGAGATGTTGTGCTATCTTGTGGTCCGTTTCAAGCAATTCGTCGTTATCACAAGGGGTCTCAGATTACCCTTCTTACAACACAACCTTACGTTGACTTCCTAAAAAGTAGTGAGTGGTTCGACGAGATCATTGTTGATCAGCGTCCAAGTTTTTGGCAAATAAAAAAATGGATCAGGCTTAGGAAAATTTTACGCGCCGGACACTTTGACCGTATTTATGATCTTCAGACTTCAGATAGGTCTGGTTGGTATTACAAGCTTTTGGGACCAGGTAACCGTCCAGAATGGTCAGGAATAGTTAGTGGTTGTTCACACCCACATATTAATCCGGATAGAGACGAGTTGCATACAATTGATCGCCAGCGAGATCAGCTTGCAGCAGCTGGAATTTCAAACATATCTATTCCTGACTTTTCCTGGGTTAATTCGGATTTAGGTCGATTTAATTTGCCAAAGCGATATTACTTGATAGTGCCTGGTGGGGCTGCACATCGACCATTGAAACGCTGGCCGGCAAAGAATTTTGCTGCGATTGCAAGAAATATAGTCACAAGGGGGGTGACACCGGTATTAATTGGTGGTGTTACTGAACGCGAAGCTGCAGATTCTATACTTTCAGTTTGTGAGAACATATTGGATTTGACTGGCTTGACAAGCCTTGCTGATTTGGCAGTCCTAGCTAGGCACTCTTGCGGCGCGGTAGGGAATGATACTGGACCCATGCATATAATTGCGGCGGCGGGTTGTCCGTGTCTTGTCTTGTTTTCTAGCCAGTCAGATCATACGATTACTGCACCTCGTGGACAGAATGTTGAGATTATGTTTTCCAGAGACCTTGCCAATTTGCTTCCTGAAAAGGTTGAAAGAAAACTAAGTATACGGTAAACGCGCCAATATGTTTGTAGTTTCTTTATAGAAAAATAGGAGTTGTGTCCGAGCCAATGGTTTTCAGATGAGTATTTCAATATCGTTACCAGACGGAAGTGTGCGTAATTTTGACTGTCCTATCAATGGGCTAGAGCTTGCTGAGGGTATTGGGCGAGGTCTAGCTAAGGCAGCGCTCGCAATAGTTGTTAATGGCGAAGTTTTAGATCTCCTTAGGAACATAGAACATGATGCTGATGTTAAAATTATTACCCGTAAAGATAATGAAGTTTTGGAACTGTTACGGCATGATGCTGCCCATATTATGGCGCAGGCTGTTCAAGAGTTATATCCGGGAACTCAAGTGACTATTGGGCCTCCAATAGAGAATGGATTTTACTATGATTTTTCTCGAAAGGAACATTTTAACCCTGATGACCTCCAGAAGATTGAGGCTCGGATGGCCGAAATCATCAAACTAGATGTGCCTTTTACTAGGGAAATTTGGACCCGAGATGAAGCTATAAAAACTTTCACGGATATGGGTGAAAATTACAAAGTCGAACTCATCAATGGACTTTCAAAAGATGAAGAAATATCAATTTATCGTCAAGGGAATTGGTTTGACCTATGCAGAGGACCTCACCTTCCTTCTACTGGGCATGTGGGAAAGGGTTTCAAGCTCTTAAAGCTCGCTGGGGCGTATTGGAGAGGTGACTCTAAAAATGCAATGCTGCAGCGTATTTACGGCACCGCATGGCGTGATGAGAAGGAGCTTAATTCTTATCTATTCCAACTGGATGAAGCAGAAAAGCGAGATCATCGCAGGCTTGGGAAAGAGATGGATTTGTTTCATTTTCAAGAGGAGGCTGTTGGGGCGGCATTTTGGCACCCAAAAGGTTGGACACTTTATCGAGTTGTTGAGAGTTATATGCGCAGAAGGTTGGAAACTGCTGGTTACGCTGAAGTTAAAACACCCACGCTTTACGATAGGATTTTATGGGAAAATAGTGGGCACTGGGAAAAATTCCGGGAGCACATGTTTACGGTAGAAACTGACGACAATCGTACTCTTGCTGTAAAACCCATGAATTGTCCGGGCCATGTTCAAATTTTTCGGCAGGGTATTAAAAGTTATCGCGAACTCCCAATTCGTATGGCAGAATTTGGATCATGCCACAGATATGAACCTTCTGGGGCACTTCATGGGCTTATGCGGGTTCGGGCGTTCACTCAGGACGATGCTCATATATTTTGTACTGATGATCAGATTACATCGGAAACACTGTTATTTTGTGATTTGTTGAGATCAATTTATAAAGATTTTGGATTTAGTGAAGTCAACGTAAAATTTTCAGATCGGCCGAGCGTTCGCGCCGGCAGCGATACCGTTTGGGATAGAGCAGAGACAGCGCTTTTGGATGCTGTTAAAGAAGCTAGTTTGGAGTATACACTTAATCCGGGCGATGGAGCATTTTACGGTCCTAAACTTGAATTTATTTTGAGAGATGCGATTGGTAGAGATTGGCAGTGCGGAACTCTACAGGTCGATTTTGTATTACCTGATCGACTAGGGGCAGAATATATCGCTGAAGACGGACGTAAGCGTCGTCCTGTTATGTTGCATCGCGCAATTTTAGGATCTTTTGAACGATTCATTGGTATTTTGATCGAAAACTACGCAGGGCGATTGCCATTCTGGCTTAGTCCGATTCAAGTGACAGTCTGTACGATCACTGATGCCGCAGACAAGTATGCATTTGAAGTGTACAAAACACTTTGTAATTCAGGTATTAGATCAGAATTAGATACCCGTAATGAAAAAATTAACTACAAAGTGCGAGAACACTCTAATGCAAAAGTGCCTGCACTCTTTGTTGTTGGTGCACAAGAAGTGGAAAAACGTAGTGTTGCAGTTAGGCGTCTTGGAGGAAAGGCACAGGAGACGCTTGCACTTGACGAAGCGGTAGATAGACTAAAAAAAGAGGCTTTATTTCCTCAGGAAGTAGAAAACGCTTAGGTAATTTGCTATACAATTTATTTAAACAATCAAGGAGAAAAATTATCACGAGACGACCTTTTGCAGCCCCGAACCCCCAAAAAGATGAGAGACGGGTAAATGAGGCCATAGAAGCCGCCGAAGTACGGCTTGTCGGCGCTGATGGCGAAGTTCTCGGCGTGTTATCGATTGATGAAGCGCTAAGGCGTGCTGATGCGGCTGGACTCGACTTAGTAGAAATGGCAGCTAATTCTACTCCTCCAGTGTGTAAAATTCTTGATTATGGTAAGCTTAAATTTCTCGATCAAAAACGTAGAGCTGAGGCTCGAAAAAAGCAGAAAACTATTGATGTTAAAGAAATAAAGATGCGTCCAGGAATTGATCAGCATGATTACGATGTGAAAATGCGTTCCATGCGTCGATTTCTAGGAGATGGAGATAAAGTAAAAGTCACGCTGCGTTTCCGAGGACGTGAACTTGCCCATCAAGAGTTAGGAATGCGAGTATTGCAGCGAGTTCAGACTGATTTGGAAGGGGAGTCAAAGGTTGAACAGTTTCCTAAAATGGAAGGCCGACAGATGACAATGGTAATTGCGCCAAGGTAAAAATTTAAGTTAACAGTGTTTCACTTCGGTATTTTTATACTGAATAACATAGTTACAATGGCATGTATCTAATGTACAAAGTTTGGTAAAGTTAAAAAATGCAAATTTTTTAACGTCTGTAATGTTTGATAGAAATCAATCAGGATACTGGTCTGTAAAAGGCAGCTTACCCATTTGCAACTGAACGGCAGGAGACGCTTTTTCTATTTTGAACTAGAAATTTTCTTTATACAGAAACCAGTTTTAACTGAAACAATTAAAGAACTGAGAAGTCAGTTACTTCCTAGTGCATCAACTTTTTTAAATTGCTTGCCAACAAGGTAGAAGGCCCCTATACACTGAATTGTGTGTTTAGTTTAAAGTCATCATAGGCGGTACGGCTTATTTAAAAAACAATAGGGCATGCCGAAATTGCCTATGTTAACATCATTTAAGTGAAAGAAAATAAAATGCCTAAAATGAAAACCAAATCGAGTGCTAAGAAACGGTTCTCCAAGACAGGTTCAGGAAAAGTAAAGCGTAGTTTTGCATACAAACGTCATTGTCTTGAAGAGAAACCTCAGAAGATGAAGCGAAAGTCGCGGGGTACATCTACGCTTGCACCACAAGATGCTAAAATTGTTCGGCAATATATGCCTTATCTTTAAATGTTGATCAGGTTAAAAAGAATAGAGAGTTAGAGGAGGAAGACTATGTCTCGTGCAACAAGTGGGGTGCAGGCCCATGCTCGACATAAGAAGGTACTGTCACGGGCTAAGGGTTACCGCGGTCGAAATAAAAATGCCTTTCGTGTTGCTAAAGAAAAAGTGGAAAAAGGATTGCAGTATGCTTATCGTGATCGGCGCGTCAAGAAAAGGAATTTCCGTGCACTTTGGATCCAGAGAATTAATGCTGGCGCCCGGCTTAATGGTCTTACATATTCTCAGTTTATGAGTGGTGTAAAAAAATCTGGACTGGAACTTGATAGGAAAATGTTAGCGGAGTTAGCCGTACATGAACCAGACGCCTTCAGAGCTGTTTGTGATAGGGCACACGCTGCAATAGCCGTTTAATTCACAGCAAGGGATAAGCTTACTGTTCACGCATGATAGTGATATATTAATGAGTACTCCCAAGTCAGATCAAATTACAAGAGAAATACTGTCCCGTATTGGACAAGCGTCCAATCTGGAGCAGTTAGATGCAATTCGAGTGGAAACACTCGGCCGAAATGGTTTTATAACCGAACTTATGAAAAGCGTTGGCAACTTGCCGCCGGAAAGTAGGCGTGATGCGGGTCAACATAATAATGCATTAAAACAATCAGTTTTAGAAGCTCTTGATGAGCGTCGAATTTTGTTACAAACGTCTGAACTAAATTCTCGTCTATCTAAGGAAACTATTGATGTTTCACTACCAGTTAGGACATATGATAGTGGCGTAATTCATCCGATCAGTCAAACCATCGATGAGATGGTAAACATTTTTTCTAGTATGGGGTTTTCAGTAGCTGAAGGTCCACATATTGAAACTGACTTCAACAATTTTACTGCTTTGAATATCCCTCCCGAGCATCCTGCGCGGCAAGAGCATGATACATTCTATCTACCAGAGAAAGATGATGGTTCAAGGCTAGTCCTTCGGACACACACCTCACCTGTTCAAATAAGAACAATGTTATCAAAAAAACCCCCGATAAGAATTATTGTTCCCGGACGGACCTTCCGGGCAGACTATGATTCTACCCATTCACCGATGTTTCATCAAATTGAAGGATTAGTAATTGATCAAACCACTAATATGGGACATCTTAAAGGCTGTCTGATCGACTTCTGTCGGAAGTTCTTTAAAGTCGAGGATCTGCCAGCTCGGTTTAGGCCCTCTTACTTTCCCTTTACAGAACCTTCAGCGGAAATGGATATTGGCTGTTCACGGGAAGGAGGAGGTTTAACCATAGGGCGAACAAAAAAGTCCGGAGCAGAAGATTGGATGGAAATTCTTGGCTGTGGGATGGTTAATCCGCGTGTTTTTGAGAACTGTAATATTGATCCAGAGAAATTCCAAGGATTTGCCTTCGGCCTTGGTATTGAGAGAGCCGCAATGCTTAAGTACGGGATACCAGACTTACGGATGTTTTATGATTCGGATCTGCGTTGGTTAAGACACTTTGGTTTTTCCTCCTTGGAAATACCAGGTGCACTAGGATCTTAGATTTATGAAATTCACTTTATCCTGGTTAAAGTACCATCTGAAAACCGAATCCTCATTGGAAGAGTTAACGGATAAATTATCTATGCTCGGTCTTGAGGTGGAGACAATCCGAGATCAGGCAAAAATTTTACGGCCTTTTAAAATTAGTTGCGTGACTTCTGTAAATATGCATCCGAATGCAGATCGATTAAAAATTTGCAAGGTTGATGCAGGAGATGGAATTGTGCAGGTCGTATGTGGCGCACCAAATGTACGGGAAGGAATGAAAGGTGTATTTGCTCCTGCTGGAACATATATTCCCGGCACCGAGCTTACACTTAAAAGTACTACCATACGTGGGCAGGAATCTCATGGTATGCTTTGTTCTGAGCGTGAAATGGGCCTATCTGACGATCATGAAGGAATTATTGAATTACCTTTGGAGGCTCCAACAGGTGAGAAATGGGCCTCATGGTCCGGCTTAGATGATCCAGTTATAGAGATTGCTTTGACACCAAATCGTGGTGATTGTGCTTCCGTGCGAGGAATCGCACGGGACTTAGCAGCGAGCGGACTTGGAACGCTGAGACCATTGCCGAAATTTAAACACAGGGGGTCCTTTGACAGTCCAATTAAATGGCAAAGGCAGTTCTCCGAGGATGAAGACAATGCATGCCCCATTGTGGCAGGTAGATTCTTTCGTAACGTGCGCAATGGTGAGAGCCCGGCATATATTCAGAATCGTCTGCGCGCGATTGGTCTTAGACCAATATCATTGCTTGTCGATATTACAAACTGGCTGACATTTGATTTAGGTCGTCCTTTACACGTTTTTGATGCAGATAAGTTATCCGGTGATTTAACAATTCGTCTTTCCCATAATAGTGAAAAGATTATTGCGCTGGATGGGCAAACTTATACCTTGCCTAATGGTGTCATTGTGATTGCGGATAAGATTGGCTTGCAGGGAATTGGCGGTTTGATGGGCGGGATGCTATCGAGCTGTGATGAAAATACAAAGAATGTATTCCTTGAAGTTGCACTTTTTGATCCAGTCCGTATTGCCGAAGCTGGAAGGAAACTTGGTATTTCATCTGATGCGCGTTATCGATTTGAACGGGGTATAGATCAGGATTCCCTTGAATGGGGCTGTGAAATAGCGAGTCAGATGATCATGAAGTTGTGTGGTGGAGAAGCCTCTCAAGTTACAACAAATGGTAAACGACCTCGGACATTACGAAAAAGAATGCTCAAAGTTTCGCGGGTAAAGGCACTTACGGGTGTGGATATGCCTACGCATATAATTGTTAATATTTTGGAAAATCTTGGTTTCAAGCCTAGACAAAAGGATGCTGAGATTACAGTGAGTGTGCCTTCCTGGAGGCCCGATATTGATGGCGAAGCAGACTTGGTTGAAGAAGTGTTGCGGGTTTACGGGTACGAGAATATACCGGAAATTCCATTATTTCCTCCCAAAGCAGGTCTAATTTTGAAACGCCCCTTATCGCAAACTAGGGTTGAGAGGGTGAGGCGTAAATTGGCGTCGTGTGGTTTGGTTGAAGCTGTAACATATTCCTTTATCAACTCTAAACACGCAGAATATTTTGGGGGAGTAAAATCGGAACTGAGTCTTGTAAACCCTATTAGCAGTGATCTTGATGTAATGCGTCCATCTGTCTTACCTGGGCTTTTGACAGCTGTAGCTCGAAATCAATCACGAGGTGTGAATGATATTAAATTATTTGAAGTAGGTCCGGTTTACCAGAATGATAAACCAGATGGTCAGCAAAATGTCGCTTGTGGTTTGCGTGTGCGTTCAATATCAGAGCGCCATTGGTCCGAAGCAAGGCGAAATGTTGATGCAATTGACTCAAAGTCCGATGCCATGGCAGCACTTGATTATATTGGAATTCCCATAAACAAGTTGGATATTTGTCGTGATGCCCCTAAGTGGTTTCATCCTGGAAAATCAGCCTCTTTGCGACTTGGAAAAGTGTTGCTTGGACATTTTGGAGAGTTGCATCCGACTTCTGTCGACGCAATGCAAGTGCTCGGACCTATTTCTGCATTTGAAATTTATTTAGATAATCTGCCGCAGGGAAGAGCCAAGGGGTTGGTAAAAGAGACGTTAAAATTACCTACTCTACACCCAGTTTATAGAGATTTTGCCTTCATTGTTGATAAAACGGTTGAAGCCGGAGAGGTAACCCGTGCTGTTTTAAATGCAGACCGTGGGCTTATAACCGACGCTACTTTATTTGATGTTTATCAAGGCAAGGGAATGGAGGATAATAAAAAATCCCTGGGTATAATGGTCGTAATACAGCCGGAAGAGGAAACCTTGACGGATGAGAAGATTGAGTCTGTTTCACGTGCGGTGATTGATGAGGTAGAAAAGCGGACTGGTGGAATTCTACGAAAATAAAACATGTTAAAGAATTATGTATGTTTAATTGCTATAAGAATCACAAAAAATCAAATGATAAAAAGTCTATTAAAATGTTCAGGTTGATAGAAGATGTAATTAGAGCGCGTTCCGCATATTTGGCATGACCGATCTGTTACGAATAAGAAATTTTGCAATCATTGCTCATATTGATCATGGAAAATCCACCCTTGCCGATCGTTTAATTCAGTATTGTGGCGCTGTAACAGATCGCGATCTAAGAGAACAAATGCTTGATACCATGGAAATCGAGCGCGAGCGTGGAATAACAATAAAGGCTCAAACAGCGAGGCTGGAGTACAAGGCCTCTGATGGTTTTACCTATCAGATTAATTTGATGGATACGCCAGGGCACGTCGATTTTACTTACGAGGTTAGTCGCTCCCTTGCTGCATGCGAAGGTTCGTTATTGGTTGTAGATGCAAGTCAGGGAGTTGAAGCACAGACCCTCGCAAATGCTTATTTAGCAGTTGACTCTGGTCATGAAATAATTTCTGTTTTGAATAAAATAGATCTACCAGCTGCAGAACCTGAAAATGTTCGCAAACAGATTGAGGATGTAATTGGTATCGATGCGTCTGAAGCGATCCCTGTTTCGGCGAAAACCGGTCAGGGTATAAAAGAGGTAATGGAAGCTTTGGTAGCTAAATTACACCCGCCAATGGGGATTCTTTCTGCGCCATTAAAAGCTCTTTTGGTGGATAGTTGGTACGATCCATATCTCGGAGTTGTAGTTTTAGTGCGTGTTTATGACGGAGTGCTAAAACGTGGAATGAAAGTTCGGTTTATAGGGGCTGATGCATTACATCAAATTGATAGTGTTGGAATTTTTACTCCAAAACAAACCTCGGTCGATACTCTTTTGCCTGGTGAGATCGGGTATATTACCGCTTCAATCAAACATGTATCGGAAACTATGGTTGGCGATACTATTTCGGAAGAAAAATGTCAAACAAAAGATGTCCTTCCAGGATTTCAGCCAAGTATTCCTGTGGTATTTTGTGGTTTATTTCCGGTAGATTCCGCGAATTTTGAAGATTTGCGGGAAAGTTTAGGTAAACTTCAATTAAACGATGCGAGTTTCCACTTTGAAGCTGAGACATCGGCAGCACTTGGCTTTGGATTTCGTTGCGGTTTCCTCGGGTTACTTCATTTGGAGATAGTTCAAGAGAGGCTCACTAGAGAATTTAATCTGGATCTAATCACGACTGCACCATCAGTAGTTTATCAGGTATATGGTACGGCGGGAGAATTGCAAAAAATACACAATCCAGCAGATTGGCCTGCGAACACGCAAATTAGTCGAATAGAGGAACCTTGGATACGGGCATCTATCCTTGTTCCAGATAATTATATCGGACAAGTGCTAACTTTATGTCAAGAACGGCGGGGGGAACAGCTAGAACTTACCTACGCAGGACAACGGGCTATGGCGGTTTACCGGCTGCCTTTGAATGAGGTTGTATTTGATTTCTATGATCGTCTTAAATCTGTGACGCGGGGATATGCAAGTTTTGACTACCAACTCGAAAATTACAGAGAAAGTGAATTAGTTAAGGTCTCTATTTTAGTAAATGCTGAACCAGTAGATGCGTTATCAATGATTGTTCATCGAAGCCAAGCAGAACATCGTGGGCGCGCGATATGCGCAAGGTTGAAGGACCTTATTCCTAGACAGTTGTTTAAAATTCCATTGCAAGCCGCAGTTGGGGCAAAAATAATTGCACGCGAGACTATCAGCGCCTTGCGAAAGGATGTTACCGCGAAGTGTTACGGAGGTGATGTTTCACGTAAACGTAAACTTTTAGAAAAACAAAAGGAAGGGAAAAAGCGTATGCGCCAATTCGGGGCAGTCGAGATTCCTCAAACTGCATTCATTGAAGCCCTTCGTATTTCAGATAATTCATAATATATATTCAACAAAGAAATTTCCTCCGCTTATTGCTGCGTCGGTGAAAATAAAATAGTAGCAAACCTATTACGGTTAAAACCGCCCAAGCAGGTAATGTTAAGAGAAATATGATAATCGGATCCCAAAGCCAGGCAAATAAATACCGTTGTATTATCGCTTGGGCGGTGTTCAAGCTTGCCTTGTCCGCTTGATACCACACCTCCCCTAATGCCATAATTTGATACTCGCCTTTTTCAATGGAGGATATAATTTCAAAGGCAGCGACGCCAAATGCCACTGCAATAAAAAACCAAGCAAAAGTTTTAATCACTGTCACTTCACAGCCTCCGTAGACTAAACCCTATTATATTGAATATTTTGGTTACTAAGTAAATATTTAACATCCGTATAGGCTTCAAATATGGAAAGATATGATATAGATTTGAATTATTGGAGGGGTGGCCGAGTGGCTGAAGGCGCACGCTTGGAAAGCGTGTATGCGGGGAACCGTATCGAGGGTTCGAATCCCTCTCCCTCCGCCATTTACATGTGCATCGCAGAGCATGGCACACCACACAGTGCGGATTCCATGACTTTCCCTTGCCATCGCCCGTGCAGGCGCTATCACCCGTAAGCATGACTGATCAACGCCCCTTTGGGACTCAAATGGGGACTGAGATACGAACTCTTAGGAGGATGACATGCTGTCAACAACTCATCTTAAAAAACTACCCCCGGGGCGCTTTTTTAAGCGGTATTACCGAATGGTCAATTTTATATGATTAAATTAAATACCTAAAATCTAGACACAGGATTTCTACCTGTATTACTCTTAACAGCATGGCCTGTGTTTTTATAGAAACTAAAATGTGATTGATCGTCTTTATATGAAAAACCTGACCGCAACACTCTGCCTGACCCTTGCCGTGCTTCTTGGAAGTATAGGAGTAAGTACGAATGCCGAACCAATAAAGAACCCCCAGTGCCTCATTTATCTTTGGATCTGTGGCATCAAAAAATAGAAAGTCATTGAGAACTTTCAATGCACCATTGGTATCACCAATATTCTGAAGAAAATGCGCAAAGCTCTCAGACAATTTACTATTTCTTTTGTATTTAGTTTTTAACCTAAGGTATCGTTTCTTCGCAGATTAAGTGGATCCAGAAACCTCGTCAATTTTTGCAAAAAGAAGATCCGCATTTAAAAGCGCTGGATTTATTTTGATTGCACTTTTTGCATATTTTCGTGCTTTGGCGAAGTTTCCAAGGGACAAATACGCTCTGCCTAAATCAACTGAAATTTGAGCATCTTCTAGCATTGAAAAATTTGCGCGTTCAAAAAACTCAAGGGCTTTAAGAGGCTTATTTAATTTCAGAAAAATTCTGCCAACTCGGAGGTTAATTTTTGCTGCATGAGTATTAGAGAGCGGCTCAGTTTTTTTAAGTTTTGCTATCGCTTCTTC
>CESP01163597.1_pt1 | contig 11853 bp, 10 predicted proteins | sample 531211 | NCBI WGS metagenome assembly CESP01 (sample SAMEA2622074, study PRJEB7988) | marine metagenome | biome: marine biome (ENVO:00000447); feature: surface water layer (ENVO:00002042); material: "saline water (ENVO:00002010), including plankton (ENVO:xxxxxxxx)" | depth 5 m | reverse complement strand
CCTTGCTTGGATCGTTTTGGAACTGGTTATCGGGATTGCTTAAATCGTTTTGGTACTGGTTATCGGGAACTTCAGCAAAGGTTCCTAATGCGTCTGCTTTGTTGGAAGAAATGAGGAATCTTGGTCTGGATGAAAACTTAATCACTCAAGCTGAAAAACTTTTGGATAACGACAACTTCGAAGAAATTCCAAGTTTTGATCAACTAACCCAAATCGTGGATGGAATCGCCTACTATTTTATTCCCCCAAGTCTTGAATCTCCATTTAATCCAATGTGCGGCATGCGGGATGTCTTGCAAAATGCGAAATTTCAAGACCAAGTTAGTTCGACCATCCAATTATTAGAGGAAAAGATTGAATTTTTGGAAGGACCCGGTGCTATGGGTAAAATTGAAAAAGCATTATTGGAACAACCGGAAAATGAAACTTTGCTTGCTAAGAAAAAGGAAGTAGAGGCTGCCATTTCAACCAACAAAAGCAATCTGGCTGAGCAAAAAGATGAACTTTCTATAATTAATGAATTCTTTGCATGTTTTGAAAATGCAATTGTCTTGATCGGGCCTGAAGAGAAAACATTTCAAGACTTGGCCCCAACTCCATTTGATGATGCCTCAGTTCCAAAAGTATGTGTTCATGGGAACCTAATCAAAACGCTAACAAATGATCTCTTTATTTCTAGATATCCAAAAGTTGTCGATTACGCTGTCACTCTGATTATCTGTGTGATTATGGCTCTGCTTGCAGTTTATCAAGGGAATCGTGCCAGCTTTATTAATTCTCTAGGAATTCTTTTTTTGATCGGTTATGTATACTTGGGCTTTTTGGTATTTGAAAAAACTCAAACGGTTTGGCCTATTGCGACACCGGCATGTGCTGGATTGAGTACATCTTTCATTGGTCTTGGGGTGATGGTGGTAATTGAGCAAAAAGCAAAAAGTCGCATGAAAGGGATGTTTGGAAGTTATGTTTCTTCAGATCTTGTTGAACAAATGGTTGAAAAGGGAAAAGAACCATCTTTAGGAGGCGAAGAGACTTCCATCACTGCATTTTTTAGTGATGTTCAAGCATTTTCAAGTTTTTCAGAATTACTTTCGCCAACCGGCCTGGTCGATTTAATGAATGAGTACCTCACCGCGATGACTGATATTCTTACCAAAGAAAAGGGAACCCTTGACAAATATATCGGTGATGCGATCGTGGCGATGTATGGTGCTCCACTTCCGATGGATAATCATGCCTACCAAGCTGTAAAAACAGCCTTACTAATGCAGCAAGAGCAATTAAGATTGCGTGAAAAATGGTCTACGGAGGCAGATACATGGGGTGAATGCCATGATCTTGTTTGCAAGATGCAAACTAGAATTGGCTGTAATACCGGTACTGCAACTGTTGGCAATATGGGTGCTAAAGATCGCTTTAATTACACCATGATGGGAGACATGGTAAACTTGGCTGCCCGTTGCGAGAGTGGAGCCAAGGCGTATGGTGCATACATTATGATTACCGAGGAAACCAAGCTTGCATCCGAACAGCACAAGGACGATATTGACTTTCGTGATATAGCCTTTCGCTTTCTAGATAGGATTGTAGTCAAAGGTCGTTCCCAACCTGTAGCGATGTATGAACCTACCGGTTTCATGGACGAGCTTTCTCAGGAAACTCAAGATTGCCTCGATTGTTTTAGCCATGGAATAGAAAAGTATTTGGCTCAAGACTGGGATGCTGCACTCAAAATGTTTGAAAAGGCCAAAGGAATGGAGCCAAATAAACCTGGTATTACTCCTGGGGTTAATGATAACCCTTCGATGATTTTGATTGATCGTTGCCAAGTAATGAAAGAAAACCCTCCAGGTGACGACTGGGATGGGGTTTATGTTATGACAACAAAATAATGAAGTCGTGCTGAAATTATAACGATCTACTTCAAGAAATAATCAGGTTCGCTGTTCACTTTCCACTTAATGTTACATCCCAAACTTGGCTTTTGAACTTTTGGTGGTTGCTCGCCATCAACTAGTAATCTCATGGCTTCAATCAAATCTTTCCCATCTACTTTGATCGAGTTCCCAGGTCGGGATGAGTCATATTGTCCTCGATAAAAGAGTTCTTTCTCCCGATTGAAGAGAAAGAAATCTGGTGTGCAAGAAGCTTGATACAATTTGGCTACCGATTGATCTATGTCGTGGAGGTAGGGAAAAGAAAAGCCTTTTTCCAGGCCCAATGCCTTCATTTTTTCTGGAGCATCAGCCGGATAATTTACTTGGTCATTCGAGCAAACTCCGAGCACACAAAAACCCTGTGCATGCCATTCGTTTAATTTGCTCCCAAGATGATCCAGAAGATGAATAACATAGGGACAATGATTACAAATAAAACAAATGAGGTAGCCTTCTGAAGCTGAAATTTTTGAAAAATCGAAAGTTTTACCCGAAATTGTATCGGTTAGAAGAAAATTTGGAGCTTTACTGCCGAGTGGCAGCATATTGGAGGATGTGGCGACCATAAGAATTTGTTGTATATTTATAAGGGTTAATCAGAGGAAGCTAATTTCTTGCCATACTTTGAAAAATAAGCAGCTAAAATATCTCGAGCAACGGGAGTAGCGGTCAAGCCACCTTGGATTTGGTCTTGAGGGATAACTCCTTCCACAAGGACTGCAATCGCAACACTTGGCTTCTCTACTGGAGCAAAACCAATGAACCAAGCAAGGTTCAATTCCATGTTCCGATTTCTCCATTGTCCGGTTCCTGTTTTACCGGCGATGGATATACCATCTATTTGGCATCTTCTTGCGGTACCTCTAATTGTGGCAAGGTGCATGCCTTCTATAATCGCTCCATAACTTGTTGCGTTTACTTCAAGGTCTGGAAGTGCTTTAGGATTTATGCTGTTTTGCTTGATTATAGATGGTTCGAAACGGGAAACTTTCTTCCCAATTTTGGCCGCGAAGCAAGCCATCTGAAGGGGGCTTTGTCTGAGCCCACCTTGGCCAATAGAGATGTTAAATGTATCTTCCAAGGTCCACTTTACCCCTAAAGTCTTTTTTTTCCAAAGTGGATCGGGTACGATTGGTGAATCCCTAAGAGTGGGAAGTTCCAAGCGTGGATTTTCGCTGAATCCTAAATTTTTTGCCTCATCGATTAATTTTTCATGTCCAATTTTTTCGGCACATCTGAAAAAATAAACATTACAACTTTGTGAAATTGCCTCTTTCAAATTTAATTCTCCATGTTTTCCTGGAAAAACATGACATTCCATTCCCCTGTAAATCCCTTCACAATTTAGTTTTTCCTGTGGATCCAGAATGTGATTCCTGGCTCCGGCAAGTGCAGTCACAAGTTTAAAAGGCGAAGCAGGTGCATAACCAGGGTGATAAGCTCTTGGAAGCCATGCCTCTTTTCTTTGAATCTTATCGTACGCAGATTGTGAGATGAACGGGGTAAGGTTTTGTAGGTTGTATGTGGGCATGCTTGCTAGAACCAAAACTTCTTGGGTTTCTAAGTCTAATAAAACAGCAGCCGCTGGAGGAAGCATTGGTGGGGCCAGATCAAACTCTTCTTTTTCTTCATCAGGTTTGGAAAGTACGCCTTCGGCATAAAGACGTCGAAGCAGCCGGTTTGCATCATTTTGAGTACCTTTAAATCCAGCAACCGTTGATGCTTGCTTTCCGCTAAGTGGAAAGGGAGCGTCGACAAAGGCAGAAATTAAGAGCTCAGCCCTAACTTCAGTTTCAAGATTTCCTTGCAGAGCCTTCTTTGTTCTTCGTTCGATTGTCTTTTGCCAGTCTTCGTCTGGTAACACTCGGTTACTAGCAACCTTTTGGACCATTTTATAAAGAGATTTTTCCGCTATGTTTTGTAAGTCTTGATCCAGACTAAGTTGAACTGATTTGCCCTTTTGCGATGCTTTCTTCTCCATTCTCTCGAAGCGATAACCCATAGGGTTTACACGCCAGATATCACCGCCATCTTCACCACGAAGGGTTTCGTCGAATTTTTTTTCTACTCCCGCTTTTCCCGTCCTTCCTTTAACTTCAAAAGTGGCAAGGTCTGAGCCTGATAAATTGGAATCTTTTGCTTGGTATCCACTACCGACATAGCCAAGTACATGGGCCGCGAGAGATTTTTGAGGATAATGACGAACTGATTTAGCTTGTACTTGTAATGGAGAATCAGTCGGAATGTTTTCTACCAAGGCAGCATATTCAGAGGGCAACAGATCGGTTGCAAGTTCAAGCGGCATTACCAGCCTCCGATTCCAATGCTTTCGAATTTCATCCATGGAAATCTTTTTTTCCCGTTTTGTCATTTGGTTAACGGTATGGAGATACTTTTCAACCACTGACAATCTTGCTTCCCAATCCAGCGAAAAGCCACTCGTTGAAAATTCATAAGGAGAAGATTCCTTATCAATTTGTGAAAATAATGAGGCAAAAAGATTTTGTTTTTTGGATTTTTCCTCGCCCAAGTTTTTGGGCAAACCATTCTTTCCTAGATCGAAATCCAAACTGAATAATCCAGCCGCATTCACCCTGATTCTTTGTTCTGCGTTTAGCACCCTAAACTGTTCAATTTGAGAGGAAGAAGGAGGGATTTCACAGCTCCAAGTTCCTTTGCTATCAATATCAATATCGATTCTTTGATCTCCCAGAAAAACTTTGATTCTATCAAAAGAACTTTGGGCAGACAGAGATTCTCCAAAGACCCTCATCTTTCTATGCCTAATAAATTCTTCTTCATAACACCGAATGATTAGCTGACCCAATGACAGATTCTCTTTCTTGTTTAGTAATTCTCTCAATTCATAAGCCATTCGTCTCAAATCTACTTTCCTTTGCCAAATTTCCTGCTTCAATTGCTCAACATGTAGAACTGCAGCAAAATTTGCTCGGTTGCCAATTAGCAAGTTTCCATTTCTATCAAGCACATCACCTCTTGCTCCAGGGTTTATTATTCTTCTTTGACCCTGTTTTCTTTCTTTTATTTGGTACTCATCTGCTTGAAATACCTGCCTGAAGATCAAAAAGATGCAAATGGTTGAAAAGAGCACCACATAGATTACTTTAAATAAGAGGAGTCGTCGTCCCTCTGGGTGGTGCTTTTCGATAATCTTTGTCATTATATTTTATCTTTTTCGAATATGGAATCGAAGATCAAAAGAGATTGTAAGTTTAGTTTGCTGAACCAAGGGCAAAGCACAAAGAACAGCAAACTTGAAATGCTTACATCAACCATAAAACGCAAAGCATCCCAGGGACCCATTTTGAAATGGTAAAGAAATAAAAGTAAAAATAAACCGCAAGAGATCAAAAAATTTATTATTAAATGAATTATGAAAGGTCTAGATGTGTTGTCGTAGGTTTTCGATTTTAGTGTGAGTTCTAAAAAAAGAAAACAAAGTAAAAGACTAAAAACATGAAAACCAAGCGGCGTACTATAGATGTGATCTAATGAAATACCCGTTAAAATAATAACTATTTTGCTCCTTACAGGATCCAAGTGTATCAACGCAGGAAATAAGAAAAGGGCAGGTAGATATAAAAAAATCCCAAGAGAACTTACACTATGATTAATCAAACCATTGAGATGTAAAATAATTTGGTTAAGGAATAGGAGGATGGTTGCATGAAGGTTTTGCTTCACAATTTAATTTTGTGGGACCAGCACCGTTACCTCTTGCAAACTACATAATTCTTTACTCATTACGACCTGGCCCATTTGAAAAAGCCCATCCTTTCCGCCTTCTAGTTCAACAACTTTTCCAAGCGATATCCCTTTGGGAAAGGTTCCACCTAATGGAGAAGTAATTAGTGAGAGAGGTTTTGTTTTTGAAGCAGAAAGATCTTGTGGCACATCGTACACAATTCCACTTGGAATGCCTCCCAAAGAAATGCCGTTTCCTTGAAAGGTAACAGGTCTTTCATCTCCTGCAAAATGAGCAACGATTCGGAAGCTTGTATTGGTAATCAATTCTATTTCACTGCTCCTTGCCCCAACGGTATGAATTCTGCCGACAACTCCATCCTTAAAAATAACCCCCAACCCCTTTTCAAGGCTGGAATTTTTACCCTTCCTTAAAGAGATACTCTGCCACCAACTCGGTAAAGAGCGCCGAGTTATTCTTGTAATTACAGGTTGGTATAACACAGGTGGATCTAAATCTAATTCTTTCTCTAGGTTTTGAATCCTAAGTCGGAGGCGACGGAGGCGGTCTGCCTCTTTTGAAAGAGATTCAATGTTTTTTACTTGAAGTGATTGGTTATGCCCAATCCGTTGTATTTGTTTTCCATTTTCGATTAAAGTTTTTTTGGAGTCGCTAAGGTGGCCCCAATAATTAGAGAGGTCATCAAGTCGGGATGAAACATCCCATAAAGGAGCGTGGAACTCTGAGAATCCTGACTTTACCGCAAGCTTCCAAGATGAGGGAACGCCCCACCAAAGCAGGCAAAACAAAGCAAGGTAAAAGAAAGGTCTAGATTTTGATTTTTCTCTCAGATTTCCAAAGCTTTTATCTTACTGAGTAACCAGCCGATCAACTTGTTCACGACTCAGCGTACCGAGCAAATTAAGAAATTTACCCGTTCCGTTAGCGACACAACAGAGTGGATCATCCGCCTGGATGACTGTGAGCCCAGTAGCATCACTGATGACTTGATCTAAGCCCCTTATCAAAGCACCTCCGCCAGCCAAAACAATGCCACGATCAATAAGGTCAGCTGAGTGCTCCGGTTGACATCGATCCAAAGCATTTTTGACAAGATCAACGATTTGGGTCACGACTTCTTTTAAAGCCTCTTCCCTTATTTCTTGAGAAGTAATATGTTTAGTTACAGGCAATCCTGCAGTTGCGTCTCTGCCACGCACATCCATGGAAATTTCTCCGGTATCGAGCGGGGCAGCCGAGCCCACGGTAAATTTAATCTCTTCTGCAGTACGCTCCCCGATCAATAGCTTATACTCCCTTTTCATATACGCCACGATAGCCTCATCCAGTTCATCTCCACCGACTCGTATACTCCTTTGATAGGAAACACCCGAAATAGAAATGATAGCGACTTCGGTCGTACCACCACCGATATCTACAATCATATTTGCGTACTCTTCATCAATCGGTAGCCCAGCACCAATGGAAGCAGCCATAGGTTCACCCAAAAGTAGAACCTCTCTGGCACCAGCTCTAATAGCAGAGTCCTTAACAGCCCTTTTTTCAACAGCGGTAATTCCTGAGGGTACGGCAATTACCACACGAGGTGGTACGAGTTTTCTCTTATCCACCCTTTCGATGAAGTATCTAAGCATGGCTTCCGAGATTTCAAAATCAGCAATCACACCATCTTTCATTGGGCGCAAAGCTTCAATCGTTCCGGGAGTTCTTCCAAGCATTCTTTTGGCATCGGCTCCAACTGCACAAACTTTCTTGCTCGTCTTGTACCTAGCAACCACGCTAGGCTCACGCAGGACAATTCCACGGTCACGAACGAAAACCAAGGTATTGGCAGTGCCTAAGTCGATTCCAATGTCATTGGAGAGAAAGCCGAAGAAATTTCCTATCATAGAATTATTGCAGTTAGAATGTTTTCTCTCTGTTTTCTGTCCGAAGTCAAAGCCAAACAACTAACATTTGATAATTTAGTACTTTTTCTAGTAGAAAATTTCATTTTATTTGGACAGATCTTGATTTAACTTTTTTGCGATTTAACAAAATTAGAATTATTCCACCGAAAAGTAAAAACAATGAGTAAAACTGCCCTCTGGATAAATTCATAATTGGCGATGCATCTGGCTGTCGGAAAAATTCATTCCCAAATCTACAAATTGCATACAAAATCAGAAATTCACCGGAAAGATGCCCTGGAATACTTTTAGTAATATTGCTATTCCAAAATCGGTATTGAATATATATAAAAGGAATGAGACCTTCAAATACAGCGGCATATAGTTGAGATGGATGTCTGGCGATTTGGAGTGCAAAATCCGGTGCTTTAGGAAATAAAACGCCCCATGAGACCTCGGTTGTTTTACCCCACAACTCACCATTAATAAAGTTTGCTATTCTTCCAAAAAATAGGCCGGGAGGCACTACGCTAACAATAAGGTCAGCAACGGGTAGAATATGTTGTTTAGAGTGCCGAGCGTACCAAATCGTGGCAATGATCACTCCTAGAAACCCACCGTGACTTGCCATCCCGCCTTCCCATACTCGTAGTAGAATTAGAGGATCTTCTATGAATTTATTGAATTGATATAATAGAAGGAAACCAATTCTTCCGCCTAAGAGAACGCCCAGAACTTGAAAGGTCATCAAATTCAAAATCTGATCCCCTTCATAAGGACTTCTTGCTTTCTTGTGATAAAGATTAAGTAAAAGAATGGCTGTTAAAAATCCCAAAAGGTATGAAACCCCGTACCACCTGATACCTCCTGGTCCCCAATTCCCCCAAGACTCAGGGAACTTCCACAAAAAGGGACTTAAGTTGTGACTCCAATAAGAAGAAAGTTCCGTGAAAATCATAAAATATTAGCTAGTCGAGTCTTCTGGCAAAGCTAACTTTTCAATATGTTTTCTTTTTGCAAGTTCTCTCATGTCTACGGCAATATCATCATGCTCAAAAATCTCTTGCCCCAAGATACTTTCAATAATGTCTTCCATTGCAAGCACTCCTACAACTGATCCAAACTCATCCACAACCACACACAATTGAATATGTTCTGCCAGTAGTAACCTCAATGCTTTATCAGCAGATACATTTTCCGGAATGAAAGTAGCGTCTAGAGCGATTTCTTCCAGTTTCAATTCTTGTTTGGTTTCAACCATTGAATTATGCAAATCTCTTCTTCGAACAATTCCTGTAATATGATCAATGCTTTCCTTGAAAATTGGGATTCGGGCAAAAGGAATATTGGGGTTTTCAAGAAAAGCATCCTCAACAGATAATTTATCATCCAAGGCAAACATTACCGTCCTAGGAGTCATGATTTCATGAACCGGGACATCATCTAATTTTAATGCATTTGTAACCCAATCTTTTTCTTCTCTGGTTATGGTGCCTTCTTTGGCTCCCTTTCTCGCCAGTAGTATAATTTCTTGCTCATCGCTTTCTTCGCTTTTTTCTTTTGCAGGAACTACTGCTTGAACTGTTGCCTTACAAACTTTTGAAAAAGGTGTCATTAATATTCGGACAAACCATAGCGGGTAAACGAGCATGTTCAAAAACTCGCTACGGTAGGAAACAGTAAGGTTTTTTGGAAGGATTTCGGCAAAGAATAAAATTCCTAAAGTCATACCAATTGCAAAGATGAGCAAGTTATTACCATTCCCCCCCAATGAATTTTCTGCAATACCACCCACAAGTGTTGCCCCAAGTGTATTGGCAATCGTGTTGAGACTGAGAATTGCTGAACTTGTCTCTTCTAGTTCATTTCGAAATTTTGCTAATAAATTTCCTCTCCTCGGAGAGGAAATCTTTAAATTCTCGATTTCAGCAGATGTGACACTCAAAATCATGGCTTCGAGGGTAGAGCAAAGCGCCGAAATGCCAATAGTGAGAGTAATCGCTGAAACGAGTTCTATTGACATTACTACAGGAAGCGTTGGTCTTTGACGAAACCTAAAGACATTGTGGCTTATAAAAAGCCGCTTACAGTTAAATGCAAGCAAGTAAGATTTAAGATAGCTAATGAAAAAACTAATTCTAAACTCATTTCATGAGTCAAAAGGTGCCAAGTTTTCCCCGTTTGCTGGGTGGGATATGCCAATTTCCTACGGGAGCTCAATAAATGAGCATTTGGCAACTAGAGAGCAGGTAACCTCTTTTGATGTTAGTCACATGGGTGAAATTGAAGTAATGGGAAAAGACAGCCAACGCTTTCTTTCATTAGTCCTTACCCAAAGCATTGAAAAATGTTTTGTAGGTGGATCAATTTACTCGCCAATGTGTAACCATAAGGGAGGAACCGTTGACGATTTAATTGCCTACCAAAGGTCTGAAGACAATTTTTTACTTTGCGTCAATGCCTCCAATACGCAGAAAGATTTTGAGCACCTCAAAGAACATGCGAAAGGTTTTGACTGTGAGTTGATAAACCAATCATCGGAATTTGGACAACTAGCCATACAAGGCCCACTAAGTAATGAGAAAATCTCACTTTTATTGGGTCAAGAAATTGCAAAAATTCGTAAGATGGAGTTTCGAGAATTTAGCTGGGGGAGAACTAAAATTCTTGTAGCAAGAACTGGTTACACTGGAGAAGATGGTTTTGAGATTTATTGTCCATCTGATCATCTTCTGAGCCTTGCTAATGCCTTAGAAGAATTATTCGAAAGCTCTAGTTCGAATTGGGCTGGGCTAGCTGCCCGAGATACTCTTAGGCTGGAGGCGGGATTCCCTCTGTACGGAAATGAGCTGACAGATGAAATTTCCCCTCTGCAAGCTGGATTAGAATGGTGTGTTGCATTAAACAAGGATGACTTTATTGGAAAGCATTCCCTTTTATCGGAAAAACAGGCAGGACTCGCGGGAAAGGTGAGATTCTATCGAGCAGAAGGAAGACGGATTCCGAGATCTGGAATGAAGGTAATCCAAGGAGGTATAGAGATTGGTAGGGTTCTTTCTGGAGGGTACTCACCCTCAATACAACTACCTATAGGAACGGTGTGGACTTCTAATGATTACAACAGCAAACTCTCCAGTGAGGTTGAAGTAAGAGGCCAACTTGTTGAGATTAAGTATGGTAAGCCTGTTTTAAGAGAATTGAGGAAGCAAAAATAATCGTTATTGTTTATTTTCGTAAAAACCCTTGATAATAATGTCCACACCTTGGAAATTATCGAAACTTAGTTTCTCGACCATAATTGTTTCCAATTTGTTTTTTAGATCAGAGCGAGTTTCTTTAATATTGCAGTCAGGTCTAACATTAAGCCTCACATGTAATCTAAGCCCATTTCCGACTTTTCGAATTGAAGAGTTTGGGAGATGAATTTCTGGAATATCCTCGCAAGTTCTTTTCACTAGTTCTTGGAGTGCATGCGGGGTGATTTGCACTTTTCCATCATCATCTGAAAAGACGGGAACCAAATCCTTTTTCATTTTCCGTAAAGACCAAAGAACAAGTATCAGAAAAAGAAAAATTAAAAAAATGTACCAGTAAATAGGACTATCTAAAGCCTCGCTTAGAGACCAATAGTACAGTGTTTTTAAATCATCAAGTTTCACCTTATTGGTATTCAGAGGCGATTAAGTAGTTTTTTCATTCCACTGAAGATCATCAGCTTCTTTATCTGTGGGTTCGAGTTTAATGTCGTCAATGACAACATCAATGTTTTTAACATGATTTCCAGTCATCGCTAAAATTTGGTCTCTGATAGCTTCTTGTATGGATACTCCAACCTTGGCTAAGTCGACCCCGAATTCTAGCACCACTCGAACTTCAATGTTATATCCACCATCGGCGGACTCTGATACTTTGACTCCTCTTTCAGATTCTTTTTTTGAGAAAAAGTCTGTAAGCCCTTCTACTACTCCAGCGCCACCAACATTAACTACTCCAGTTACGGACTGGGTTGCTAGACGAACAATTCCAGCAACTACACTATGATTAATCCTTATTGAACCGAGTTCACTGGATTCTTCAGAGATTGTGGGTATGGAATCTTCCGTGTTATCGTCCTTTTGTTTTCTTGTCATTTGTTTTTTACCTCATTATCGGATTTTTCAAATATTTCTTTGGGTGCTCTAGCTAAGAAATCTTCTACATAAGCTGTAGTGGCTTCACCTTGGCGAAACGCAGGATCTAAAATTACTGCTTTTATAAATTCAATATTGGTGTCAATTCCACGGATTAAATATTCGCTTAA
>CESP01163264.1_pt1 | contig 11882 bp, 14 predicted proteins | sample 531211 | NCBI WGS metagenome assembly CESP01 (sample SAMEA2622074, study PRJEB7988) | marine metagenome | biome: marine biome (ENVO:00000447); feature: surface water layer (ENVO:00002042); material: "saline water (ENVO:00002010), including plankton (ENVO:xxxxxxxx)" | depth 5 m | reverse complement strand
TTAAGACGTCATACAATAAAATTACAAACATAGATGCAGGTAGAAAGCTAGTCGATAATATACAGAATCTGTCTCATAATAATTTGAACGTAATAGTCTATAATTTTGTAGATATGCTTTCCCATGCCAGAACGGATATGAAAGTTATAAAAGAACTTGCAGAAGACGATGCTGCTTACCGCTCATTAACTACTTCTTGGTTTGAACATTCGCCTCTAAAAGATATGATGTCTTTTATATCTAGAAACCAACACAAATTATTAATTACAACTGACCACGGAACAGTATTAGTAAAAAAGCCCACCAAGGTGTTAGGTGATAAAGACTTAACAACCAATCTACGCTATAAACAAGGAAAAAATATGAAGTATAATAACAAAGAAGTCTTTGAAATTGACAATCCAAAAGATGTATATTTGCCTTCAGTAAATATTAGTAGTAAATATATTTTTGCTAGAGAGGATTATTTCTTTGCATATCCTAATAACTTCAATTATTATGTTAACCATTACAAAGAAACTTTTCAGCATGGGGGAATTTCACTTGAAGAAATGATAATTCCTATTGTAACTCTTAGTCCAAAGTAAAATATGTTGTGGATTTGTAATGAACTTAGCCAATTAAATTATATTAGTTCTGAAATACTAAAGCTTTCCAATAGTAAAAAAATTGCATTTCATGCTAGCATGGGAGCTGGTAAAACAACATTGATAAAATCAATCTGTGAGCAGTTGAAGGTATTAGATGTCGTTAAAAGTCCTACTTTTTCAATTGTAAATGAGTATATTAGTGAAATAAATGGAAAAGTGTATCATTTTGACTTTTATCGTTTAGAAGATAAACGTGAAGCTTTTGATATTGGTATAGAATTTTATTTTGACAGTCCATCGTATTGTTTTGTAGAATGGCCGTCAATGATTGAAGATTTATTGCCTTATGACTTTGATCACATTTATATTGATGTAGAAAACGAACAAAGAATCATAAAATTAGTATTAAATGACTAATATTTCATCTTTTGGTAGTGGGGATTTAATTCCTCAAGAAGAAAAGTTAGAGTTAAAAAAACAAGCAAAATCCTTGTTTATTGGTGTTCCTAAAGAAATTACATTTCAAGAAAGTAGAATAGCAATAGTTCCTGACGCCGTTCAATTGTTGGTCAGTCATGGTCATGAAGTTATTATTGAATCCAAAGCCGGCGAAGGTGCTAATTTTACTGATACTGAGTTTAGTGAGGCAGGAGCAAAAATTGTTTATGATACTAAAGAAATCTATCAAGCAGATGTTATTTTAAAAGTAGAGCCTCCTACTATTGAAGAGATTGAATTAATGAAAGGTCGACAAAGCTTAATTTCTGCCTTACAAATAACAACTCGCTCAAAAAAATTCATTGAAAAGTTAGCTCAAAAAAAGATTAATTGCTTAGCTTACGAATTTATTCAAGACGATTCTGGAATGATGCCTTTAATTCGTTCTATGAGTGAGATAGCTGGTAACACTTCAATTCTTATTGCCTCTGAATACTTGAGTAACGTTAATCTTGGTAAAGGCTTGTTATTAGGAGGCATAGCAGGTGTTACTCCTACTGAAGTTGTCATTATTGGAGCTGGCACTGTAGGTCAGTTTGCTGCTCGCTCAGCTATGGGATTAGGAGCATCTGTTAAAGTATTTGATAACTCTTTATCTAAACTTAGACGTCTACAAAATGATTTAAATACTCGTGTTTTTACTTCAATTATTCAACCCAAAGTTTTACACAAAGCTCTTAGACGAGCTGACGTTGTTATTGGTGCGTTGCGTTCCAATGATAAAAGAACACCATGTGTGGTATCAGAGCAAATGGTATCTAAAATGAAAGATGGTTCGGTAATAATTGATGTAAGCATTGATCAAGGAGGATGCTTCGAAACTTCCCAATTGACCAATCATGCTAAACCTACATTCAACAAACATGGAGTAGTTCATTACTGTGTTCCGAACATACCTTCAAGAGTTGCTAGAACAGCTTCTTATTCATTAAGTAACCTACTAACGCCAATTATTTTAAACGCTGGTGATTTTGGTGGTTTAGATAAAGTAATTGTAAGCGATGTTGGACTTCGTCAAGGAGTATACGTTTGTCATGGTATGCTTACCAACAAAATGGTTGCAGAGTGGTTTAATCTAAATTACAAAGAAATTGATTTAATTATTGCAAGCATATAGTGGTTAGACGTTTTTTTATTTTCTTCTTTGGTGTCTTATTAGGTGTAATGGTTATTCGCTTTGCATTTCCAGGAAGGTTTGTTGAATATGCTCAGTATTTTGATTTGGACTATAGAGTTTTATACCATCTTAAAAGTGATACTATTTATATTAGTGCCGACGCTCAATGTCATCTTGATTGTCTTAGTATAGACCAAAAAGATGTACTGAATGTTTTGGAGGGTGGAAATGTAAACTTTGTGAAAAGCGACCAGTATACTGGCAGATGTAAATATTATCTTGTTGAGAAAGAAAGTCTTAGTGTCGGCTTTGACCTATGTGATGAAAAAGTAATACTTAAAAACTTTTCTATTAATCAAGATAGTTGTTTTTGCTATTAAGCTCTTCGCTTTTTTTCCTTAATTATTAATCCCAACTCTCTACTTGTTTGTCCTGCTATAGAAGTGTTTTCTTCAGCTCTTCTAATTAGGTAGGGGAGCACATCTTTTAGCGGACCATATGGCATATACTTTGCTACGTTATATTCGTGATTAGAAAGATTGAAACTTATGTGTTCGCTCATTCCTAAAAGTTGAGAAAAATATACTCTCTGGTCGTTTTTAAGTATATTATTATCATCCATGAGTTGGGTCAAAAGCATAGAACTTTGTTCATTATGTGTACCAGCACATAGTGTAATTTTGTTGATATGCCTTATACAAAATTTTAAAGCTAAATTATAATCTTTATCACAACTTTCTTTATCCTTTTGAATTGGAGATAGGTAGCCCATTTTTTCGGCTCTATCTCTTTCTTTTTCCATATAGGCACCTCTAACTATTTTTAAACCTAAAAAGTAGTTGCCATTTTCTGCATCAGCATAAGATTGCTTTAGGAAAGCGAATCTATCCCAACGGTACATTTGTAGGGTATTGAATACTACAGCTCGTTCACTGTTGTATTTTCTCATCATGGAAATAACCATATCATCAATAGCATCTTGTATCCAACTTTCTTCTGCATCTATAAAAAGACGAACATTATTTTTATATGCTGTTTTACAAATTGAATTGATTCGTTGTTTTAGACTTTTAAACTCTTTCTTTTCTTCTTTATCAAGTTCAATTTTAGAATTACTGACTTTTTCAAGTAATTCTAGTCGTGCGAGTCCAGATATTTTAAATACAGCAAAAGGGATGTTTTCATTTTCTCTCGCTTTTAAAATTGTTCGTATGATTTCTTTTGCAACCATATTAAAATCATACTCACTACTTTTTCCTTCAACTGAATAATCTAAAATAGTACCGATATTATATTTGGCTAATGATTGAATTCTTCTGTCACAATTTTCAATAGACTCACCACCGCAAAATTGCTCAAAAATAGTTTGTTTTATCAATCTTTTAATTGGTAGTCCAAGAGCAAAGGCAATTTTTAAAAAAAAGGGAGAGACTTTAACTAGAGTATTATTGCTAACTAATTTAAAAATCCAATAGGATTTATTCAACTGCTTAGTTGATTTACTTTGGAAAGCGATTTCTGTATTTTCGAATGAAATTGGTTTCATTTAATTTTTTGACAAATCATTAGCCCGTCTCTAATTGGCATTAAAATATTTTCAACTCTTTTTGAGCTTTGAATAAGATTATTGAATTCTTGAATTGCCTTTGTTTCATGATCTTTTTCTTTGTCTTTCTCGATAACCTTCCCACTCCAAAGTACGTTATCAGCAATGATAAAGCCACCTATGAGCATTTTTTCTATAACTATTTTAAAATAGTTACTGTAATTTTCTTTATCTGCATCAATAAATACTAAATCAAATTCATCCTTCATATTTGGAATAATTTCTAAAGCATTACCAACATATTGAACTACATTTTTAGAGATTTCTGCCTTTTTGAAATATTTTGATGACATCGATTTAAGTTCCTCATTGATGTCAATTGTATGTAATTGACCGCCTTCTACTAGGCCCTCAGAAAGGCATATAGCCGAATAGCCCGTATAAGTACCTATTTCTAAAATACATTTAGGTCTAATCATTTTACTGAACATACTTAATACACGGCCTTGAAGGTGTCCTGAGAGCATCCTAGGAATGAGAACTTTTGCCCATGTTTCTCTGTTAAGTTCTGCTAAAATAGGATTTTCTTGTTGAGTATGATTACAAGCGTATTGCTCTATTTTTTTAGGTAAAAAATCCATTATACTTTGTATATCAGACAAGATAACTTATCTAAGTTAAATACTTCATTCGCTAACTCTAAAAGTTCGTTAGAGTTGATGGTTTCAATTTTACTTTTTACAGATTCAAAGGTATCAACTTTATTATGATTTAGCATACTTTTCCCCATTGTTAACATTAAATTTACTTCACTTTCTTGCGCAATAGCAATTTGCCCGATTAGCTGTTGTTTAGCTTTTTTTAGTTGAAGTGTACCCAAAGGTTTTTGACAAAATTTTATAAGTTCTTTTTTTGTAAGCTTAATGCTCTTTCTTATCTTGTCATTGTCTGATGCTAAATAGATAGAAAATATTCCTGTATCACTATATGGAGTGTAATTAGATTCTATAGAATATGTAAAGCCATATTTTTCACGAATAGCAAGATTTAGCCTTGAATTCATACCTGGTCCACCCAAAATATTATTAAGTAAAATCATCGCAGTTTTTTTTGTGTGATTGATGCTGTAAGCCTCAACGCCTAGCATACAATGTGCTTGAAAACCATTTCTTTTTATTTCAACTTCTTTTTTGTGATAATTAGAAAATGGTTTTTCTTTTCTTTTTAAGTTACTTTTAGTTATGATATGTGCAAAATTATTTTCAACTGTATTTATTAGTTTATTCATACTTATATTTCCAACTGAACTTATTACGATTTCATTGGTTAGGTAATTTTTCTGAATAAAATTTTCAATCATAGTTTTGTTAAACGATTGAATGTGTTGAGGCGTACCTAAAATATTTTTTCCAAGTGGGTGGTTACTAAAAACTTGTTCTTCAAACTCATCAAATATGAGTTCTGAGGGGTTGTCCCTATAGTAATTTATTTCATCTAGAACTACTATTTTTTCTTTTTCTAATTCTTTTTTTGGAAAAATTGAGCAAAATGTAATATCACTTAACAACTCTAATGCTCTATTGTAATACTCAGGCAAAAACGATGAGTATATACAGGTTTCTTCTTTGGTAGTAAAGGCATTAAGTTCGCCACCAACATCTTCCATTCTACTCAATATATGATAGGCTTTTCTTTTAGATGTACCTTTAAAAATAACGTGTTCTATAAAGTGAGCTAGTCCTTGTTCATCATCTGATTCGTTTCTAGAACCTCCTTTTATAATAAGACCACAGTGAGCTACTGCACCAGAGGTCTTTTTGTGGACAATTCTAATACCATTTTTTAATTGATGATGATAAAAGCTCATTTTATTAGGTCAGTTTCAATAAAAAAACTCGAATAGTCAAACCATTCGAGTTTTTATAAAATAAGATATATTTTATCTAGATGGCTTGGCGTTTGCCTTACAACATCCTTGTTTTTTATTATCGCAATCTGCAACTTTTTTACCTGTCTTTGAGCAACACGCATCGCCCTTAGAACATTTTTTAGATTTAGATTCTTTTACATTATCTTTAGAGCAACTTGATTTTTTTTCTGAAGAAGATTTCGCTTCTACTTTATTGTCAGCTTTAGCGTCTTTACTACAACATTTTTTTGCTTTATCCTCAGAACATTTTTTTACAGTCTGCTCAGTTTTTATTTTTTCGGTTTTTTCAGTAGTAGTCTGTGCAACTACATTATTACATAAAAAACCAACCAGTAATACTAATAATAACTTCTTCATTTGTGATTGTTTTCTTTATTCGAAGTTACGAATTATTAATTAATAACTAGCAATAATTGTTTTATTTCCTATTACTACTTGATTTAGTTCTACTTCAATATTAGTGCCTAGAGGAAAAAATAAATCTACTCTTGAACCAAATTTTATAAATCCAAAATCTTCACCTTTATTAGCGATATCATTTTGCTTAGAATACATAACGATTCTTCGAGCTAGAGCTCCTGCTATTTGTCTAAATAGCACAGCTATTTTATCATTTTCAACTACAACAGTAGTGCGTTCATTTTCAGTTGAAGACTTGGGATGCCATGCTACTAAATATTTGCCGGGATGGTATTTTGCATACTGCACTTTGCCATTGATCGGATATCTATTGACATGGACATTAATTGGTGACATAAAAATGGATACTTGAAGACGCTTATCTTTAAAGTACTCTGTTTCTTCGACTTCTTCAATAACAACAACTTTTCCGTCTGCTGGTGCTACGACTTCATTTTCTGATGCAGTAACTTTTCTCATTGGATTTCTAAAAAATTGTAGGACTAGTAAAAAGAAAATTATAGAAGCTATAAGTGCAACGGTATTCAGCCATTCTATGCTAAAATAGGCAATAGTATAGTTTAAACCCAAGAGTATTATTATTGTAGTGAAAATAATTCTGTATCCTTCTTTGTGAATGAGTTTCATAAAATGAAAAATTTGAAAATATAAACGATTGGTATCACGAATAACACACTGTCAAACCGGTCTAAAATACCACCATGCCCTGGTAATATATTGCCGCTATCTTTTATATTCGCCGAACGTTTTAACATCGACTCTATTAAGTCTCCAATTATTGAGCTAATAGATACTAATACGCCAAGTACCAACCACATATAGATGTTCATTGTTGGTAAAAATTGACTTAATATATACGCACCTATAATGCATAGCACCAATCCGCCAGCAACGCCTTCCCATGTTTTCTTTGGTGAGATACGTTCTAGTAATTTATGTTTTCCAAAGTTTACACCAGCAAAATAACCACCAACATCGCTCAGCCATACTAATATAAATAAGCTAAGAATTAAGTGATAGCTGTATTGATTATTTGTGTCGAAAGCTAAAAATGTAAGTAAAGATAGTGGTAATGCTACATAAACTACCCCTAGTATTGTTGAGCCAATATTAACGAAGCTAATTTCTTTACTTCTAAAAAGTTCTACAGCAAACAATAGAAAGGTAATAGCCAAAACTACATTAAGAGTTATATAGCTCATTTTTTCATTTATATGCAGTAAATAAGACGAAACATATAGACCTACAGACATAACAAACCCTAGAGATTTTTGAGGTTTTATATCTTTTTTTTCTACTAATTGATAAAATTCTTTGAGAGCTAGTAATAACACTGTTAAGAAAAATATATGAAAAGTATAATAGTTAATCACTAGACTAGCTAATAATACAAGTCCATATAATAAACCTGTAATGGTTCTAGTAATTAGATCACTTTTCAACATCTTTTAATATTTCTTGAGCTTTTTCAAAATCACATTCTTGAACTTTTAGTTCCGCTTCGCCAAAGTTTAAGTAAGATGAATCTATTTTGTTGATGATTACAGCGTGAATTTCGTTTTCCAACAATCTACCTTTTATGAGATTGAGTTGATAAGGTTTACTTGTCTTCAACAACGTTATCCACTTGTTTTGGTTCATCTTTTTTAGATTTAGCCTTTCTTTTTTTTGCTTTAGGTTTTTCTTCCTTGATTTCTTTTTTGTCCCATGGACGTGGTCCAAATATAGCCAATAAATCCTCTTTAAAAATAACCTCTTTCTCTAAAAGTAATTCGGCGAGTTTAGTGAGTTTGCTTTTGTGTTTTTTTAGTAACTTAAGAGTCTCTTCAAAACAATCTTCTACAAGTTTACTTACCTCATCGTCTATCAGTTTTGCAGTAGATTCACTATATGGTTTATTGAAGCTTTCTCTACCACTTGAGTCATAAAAACTAATATTTCCCAGCTTGTCACTAAGCCCATATACAGTAACCATTGAATAGGCTTGTTTAGTAACTTTTTCTAAATCGCTCAAAGCGCCAGTTGATATTTTATTAAAAATGATTTTTTCTGCTGCTCTTCCCCCTAATGCAGCGCACATCTCATGTCTTAGCTGTTCTGTCGTTGTCAGTTGTCGCTCTTCTGGTAAATACCAGGCTGCACCAAGAGAACGACCCCTTGGAACAATGGTTACCTTAACAAGTGGAGATGCAAATTGCATAAACCAACTAACTGTAGCGTGTCCGGCTTCATGAAATGCTACTGTTCTTTTTTCATCTTCAGAGATGATCTTATTCTTCTTTTCTAGACCACCAATAATTCTATCAACTGCATCTAGAAAGTCTTGTTTTTCAACTATTTTTTTATTTTTTCTTGCTGCTATTAAAGCGGATTCATTACATACATTAGCGATATCTGCCCCTGAAAAGCCTGGAGTTTGCTTAGACAAAAAGTCTACATCTACATCATTAGCTAATGTTAGTGGTTTTACGTGTACTTCAAAAATTTCTTTTCTTTCATTAAGATCTGGTAAATCTACAAAGATTTGCCTATCAAAGCGACCTGCTCTTAACAGCGCTCTGTCTAAAATATCAGCTCTATTGGTAGCGCCTATTACAATTACACCTGAGTTGGTTCCAAAACCATCCATCTCAGTTAGTAGCTGATTTAATGTATTTTCTCTTTCATCATTACCACCAGTAATATTACTTTTACCTCTAGCTCTTCCAATAGCATCAATCTCATCAATAAAAATGATTGAGGGTGACTTTTCTTTGGCTTGTTTAAATAAATCCCTAACTCTAGAAGCTCCAACACCAACAAACATTTCAACAAAGTCTGAGCCAGATAGTGAAAAGAATGGAACTTGTGCTTCACCTGCTACAGCTTTTGCTAATAAAGTTTTTCCTGTTCCAGGAGGGCCTACAAGTAGTGCACCTCTTGGTATTTTACCGCCTAAAGCAGTATATTTTTTCGGGTTTTTAAGAAAATCTACAATTTCTTCAACTTCTTCTTTAGCACCCTCTAAACCTGCTACATCTTTAAAAGAAACATTCACTTTAGTTTTGTCAAATAAAGTAGCTTTAGATTTGCCAATATTAAATATCTGACCACCTGCTCCACCAGCACCTCCACTCATTCTTCTCATGAAGAACATCCAAATAGCAATCATTATAAGAATTGGGAAAATCCAACTAAACACATCACCAATAACATCTTTTTTTGTTGTATAATTTATTCCAATTCTATCTTCTTCTTGAAAGTCTTTTTGTGCTTCTTTTAGTTTTTCTTCAAGATTATCAGGAGATGAAATTTGAAAAAAGTAATGTGGACCCTCATTAATAGTATTTCCAAAAGATTTCTTGCTTACGTCTTTATATTTATCACGCTTTATAAACTCTTTTTTGATATAAATTTGAGCAATATCTCTGTTTATAACAACAATTTTTTCTACCTCTTTGCTTTGAAGCATTTTTCTATTGAATTCTTGCCAAGAAGTCTCAGATGTTGTATTAATATTTAGAATTTGAACACCAAAAAATAATACGGCTATGATTGCATAAATCCAATAAAAATTGAATTTGATTTTTTTAGGCTCTTCTTTTTTATTTTTCATTATCTATGCAGTTTCTTTAATTAGCTGAACATCAGCATCGCCCCATAATTTTTCAATATTGTAATGATCTCGAGTTTCTTTCTGGAAGATGTGTGCTACCACATTCCCATAATCTAAAAGAATCCAATCACTGTTAGTTAATCCTTCTTTATGCCATGGTTTTTCTTTGATTGATTTTAGTGTTTCTTCAATCACCGTATCAGCTATGGCTGAAGCATGAGTACTAGAGGTGCCGTGACAAATAATGAAAAAATCGCATACAGATGTTTCAATTTTTCTTAAATCAAGACTCACAATTTCTTTAGCTTTTACTTCTCTCATTCCTTCAATAATAACGTTGGCAAGAATATCAGATGTTTTTAGCTCTTTTTTAATGTTCATTAAATAGTTTAGAAATTATGATTTATCTTAAGGGGCAAAAATACAGAAATTTATCCGTTAATTTGTCTAATGGATTGCTTGTTTGTTGGTCAACATATTATTGAACTTTCTTCTGTTGATTCTACCAATAACTATTTGATTGATTTATCCCAAAGCACATCCTTAGTTGAAGGAACAATTGTTATAGCAAAAGAGCAAACTGCTGGCAGAGGTCAAAGAAATAATATCTGGTCTTCTGAATCAGATAAGTCGCTGTGTATAAGTCTTTTACTAAAACCAAAGTTAGATATTAGTCAACAGTTTTTGTTTAATAAGTTTATCGCTCTATCATTGTGCCAAGCTCTTAATAAATGTTCTCTTACAACTAAAATAAAATGGCCTAATGACATTCTTGTTGATAGAAAAAAAGTGGCAGGAATTCTCATTGAAAATTCAATTCGAGCAAGTAAAATTGAAAAAAGTGTAGTTGGTATAGGAATTAATATCAATAATAATATCAGTCATATCTCAAAAGCTACTTCTATTGCTGAACATGTAAAAACAATCCCGTCTATTCCACAATTATTGGAGTTAATTTGTAAAAATATTGAGAAAAATTATTTTTTACTAAAACAAAAACCCTTAAAGATTGATGAGCTTTATCACCTAAATTTTTTTCAAAAAGGGCAAGTTCAAAAGTTTTCAAAAAATGGAGAGTTTTTTGATGGCATTATAAATTCTGTTAATGACAGTGGACAACTAGTTGTAGAAGTCAATGGTCGTTTTGAGTTCTACAACATGGGCGAAATAAAATTTATGATTTAATTTCTTTCAGTTTTTCAGAAAGAAGGTTTAAAAAATTACCTAAGGGTTTAGTCACCATCATTTTCGTCATTGGATTTAACTCTGCCTCAAAATGAAATTGAGCAATACATTGTGTTTTATTTACGCTTTCTAATGAGCATGAAAGAGTAAAAGGTAACTTCCCATCTTCAGCTTTCATTTTAACACAAGAAAAAGGTAATCTTTCGAATATTTTCAAATTTATAGTTGGCATTCCTTGAATACTAAAAGAACAACTATCCTGGCTAATTTTGACATCTCGTACCTGAGGTGGCATAAGTGTTGTAAAATTGGTGAAATCGCTAATGAAGTTAAAAATTTCTTCGTTAGATTTATTGATAGTAACAGCTTGACTTTCTATTAAACTCATTTATTCCAAACTGAAGGATTTTCTCGCCATACTTTTAGTATTTCAACATCTTCCTTTGTTATATATTTTATTTCTAATGCTTGATCAATTAACGTGTTATAATCTCCAAGTGTAAATAACTCACAATTTGTTTTTTCAAAGCTTTTTTTAGCGTGTTCAAAACCATAGCTAAATATTGCTCCCATACCCTTTACTTTGAAGCCGCTATCTCTAAGAGCTTGAACAGCCGCTAAACTACTTTTACCACTGCTTACCAAATCCTCTATTACTACAACTGACTGCCCACTTTTTACCTTACCTTCTATAAGATTTTTTCGACCATGCTCTTTCGCAGATGCTCTTACATAAACAAAAGGAATATCAAGTTCTTGAGCAACTAAAACACCCTGCGCAATAGCACCTGTAGCTACGCCAGCAATTACATCAGGTTTACCATATCTAGATATAACACCTTGCACTAATTGTTGACGTATAAAGTTTCTTACCTTAGAATGAGAAAGACTAATTCTATTGTCACAGTAGATAGGAGAGTGCCAGCCAGAGGCCCAAACAAATGGCTTATCAGCATTGAGAATAATAGCTTTGATTTGCAATAATGATTTTGCAACTTGCT
>CESP01166845.1_pt1 | contig 11883 bp, 7 predicted proteins | sample 531211 | NCBI WGS metagenome assembly CESP01 (sample SAMEA2622074, study PRJEB7988) | marine metagenome | biome: marine biome (ENVO:00000447); feature: surface water layer (ENVO:00002042); material: "saline water (ENVO:00002010), including plankton (ENVO:xxxxxxxx)" | depth 5 m | reverse complement strand
TTTGCAAGTATGTATTGATAAGTGCCTCGTCAAAGTCATTCAACCAGTTGAATTTAGCTGGTATTTTTTGGGCAAAAAAAATACTACCCCCGCCAGCAAAAGGTTCGCAGTAGGAATGACTAGGCTTTAGTTGTTCTAAAATTAGTTTACGCGCATAAAATTTACCACCAGCGTACCTGAAAGGTGAGTTGGGTTTATTCGACTTCAAATCTATTGGATTCCCATAAGAGTCGGTTTTTGTTTTATCATTCATTTTCTACCTTTGGTTTTTGCTCTTATTTTATCTTTTCCATTTTGTAAGAAACTAACTTTCTATACTTTCAGTTAGTTTCATCAGGTATGTTTACGTTAGGTACTGCAATGCCATCCTTCACCGTCTAACGAGCGACGGCACTTCTTTTCATCAATCCTTTATTAAGGTGATAGTAGGTGCACTCAATTTGTTTGACGGAAGTTCCACACATAAAGGCAACATCCTCAAAGCTACACACAACCATAACACGCTGGGTAATACAAAAATGTCTAAAACTATATGGAACTAGGTCTATCGATCCAAGGTGAAGCATAAGCAAACGGACTTTTGCTGCATGCTGCACAAAAGTCTGCAATAGGGAGAATGATATAATCTCAACATATGTTCTTCACGAAAATGATGCTGCACCAATTGCTGATACGAGCCACATGATAATTCATCGCATTTATTCTCTATGTGTCATTCCCACTCAATAGTCCCTGGTGGTTTAGATGTAATATCATAAGTTACACGGTTAATACCGTTAACTTCGTTGATAATTCGGGAAGACACTCTCGCTAAAAATCGTTGATCAAAAGGATAATAATCTGCGGTCATTCCGTCGGTAGAAGTAACTGCACGAAGTGCACAAGCATAATCATATGAACGTGAATCTCCCATCACGCCGACAGTTCTTACTGGTAACAACACAGCAAAAGCTTGCCAAATTTTATCATATAGCCCCGCCTTTCGGATTTCATCTAGGTAAATATCGTCGGCCTCTCTTAATATATTAGCTTTTTCATCACTTACTTCACCGGGAATCCGAATTGCCAGCCCTGGTCCAGGAAAAGGGTGTCTTCCTAACATAGTATCTGGCAGACCTAGTTCTCTGCCTAACAGTCGAACTTCATCTTTAAATAACTCACGGAGTGGTTCCAACAATTCTAAATTCATCCGATCTGGTAACCCTCCAACATTGTGATGTGATTTTATGGTGACATTTTTGCCGCCAGCAATCGAAACGGATTCGATGACATCAGGGTAAAGCGTTCCCTGGGCTAAAATCTCAACTGAGCCAATTTTATTTGCTTGTTCCTCGAAAACATCAATGAAAGTACTTCCAATTATTCTTCTTTTCTTTTCTGGATCAGTGATACCTCTCAAATTTCCTATAAAAAGAGATTTGGCATCTTTATGTACCAATGGTATATTATAATGCTCGCGGAATAGGTTAATTACATATTCCGTTTCCCCTTTTCTCATAAGTCCATGATCCACAAAAACACATCTCAATTGGTCACCTATAGCCCTATGAATAAGGACTGCTGTAACAGTTGAGTCTACACCGCCAGAAAGACCACAAATTACATTCCTACTGCCCACTTGGTTCTGTATTCGACGAATGGCTTCTGAGAGAAAAGAGGCCATGGTCCAATCCCCTGCACATCCACAAATTTTATGAGTGAAATTACGAAGCAAATCTTTTCCGTCAGGCGTGTGCACCACCTCTGGGTGAAATTGAACTCCATAAAGATTTTGGCGGGTATTTCCTATAACTGCAAAGGGTGCATTTTCACTTACTGCGAACACCTTAAACCCGTCAGGTAAGGCCTCTACTTTATCCCCGTGACTCATCCAAACTTGATGGCTAGTTCCCCTTCTCCATGTACCAGAAAACAACTCACAGTCGCCAATTATTTCTAATTGTGCACGGCCAAATTCTCTTTTTCCAGAATTTGAAACTCTACCTCCAAGCTGTGAGCACATTATCTGTTGGCCATAGCATATGCCAAGAACCGGTATATTTAAATCGAAAACCCAATTTGGTATTCTCGGACCCTGCCCAGTCACAACAGACTCTGGGCTTCCGGATAAAATAATTCCTTTTAGATTTAATGAATCAGGCACCGTCTTTGCACAATTAACCGGATGCACCTCACAAAAAACACCACTCTCTCTAACCCGACGAGCAATTAACTGTGTAACTTGTGAACCAAAGTCTAATATCAGAACTGAACTAATCATAATAAATAAACTTTCAATCTACTTCCGACGTTAACCGAGAACCAATAATTTACGTCTGCGAGTCAATTTTTAAAACCTGTTATGACCCAGTAATTATTCATAAAAACAGGTTAACTTTCTTTTCTATAATTAGGGGCTTCTCGAGTGATCGTGACGTCATGAACATGACTCTCACGACGGCCGGACTCAGTAGACCTCCGCATAAGACATCGGTTTTGCATTTGTTCTATCGTTCCATTTCCAGTGTAACCCATTGCAGCTTTCAAACCTCCAATTAATTGCTGCAAAACACTGGCAGTCGATCCTTTGTAAGGAACCTGACCTTCAATGCCTTCTGGTACCAACTTCAAACTATCAGTAATCTCTTCCTGGAAATAACGATCAGCTGAACCACGAGCCATCGCACCTAAGGATCCCATTCCTCTATAGGCTTTGTAAGATCTACCCTGATATAAAATCAGCTCACCTGGTGCCTCATCCGTACCTGCAAGCAATGAACCTACCATTGCACAATCTGCACCAGCTGCAATAGCTTTTGCTAGGTCACCTGGATATTTGATACCACCATCCGCTATTGCGGGGATGTTCAACTTATGACAAGTCTCGGCTGCCTCCATTATTGCAGAGAACTGTGGTACTCCAACACCAGCTACAACCCTTGTTGTGCAAATTGACCCTGGACCAATACCAATCTTAATAGAATCTGCCCCTGAGTCTGCTAAAGCCTTCGCACCATCAGCTGTTGCTATATTTCCAGCAATCAACTGAGCGTTGTTGTTCATTCGTTTGATTCTATCGACAAAAGACAGAACACTCCTAGAATGTCCATGTGCTGTATCAACCACTAATACATCCGTTTCAGCATCAAGTAATGCCGCCACTCGATCAATTCCTGAATCGCCAACACCTGTAGCTGCTGCAACTCGAAGACGCCCCATTCCATCCTTGTTGGCCTCTGGAAATTTTTTTGCTTTCTCAATATCTTTCACTGTAACTAATCCAATACAGCTATAATTTCCGTCAACAACTAAAAGTTTTTCGATCCGGTGCTGATGGAGTATCTTTTTTGCATCCTCCATATCAATTCCCTCACTAACCGTAACTAAGTTTTCTTTTGTCATTAACTCACTTACTTTTTCTGCCGGATTTGTTGCAAAACGAACATCACGATTTGTCAATATTCCAACTAATTTTCTTGAGTTTCTTTCAACAACAGGAATTCCGGAGATTTTATGCACAGCCATTAATTTGAGTGCATCTGCCAGATTTTGTGTGGGTTCAATTGTAACTGGGTTTATAACCATTCCAGACTCAAACTTCTTTACTTTTCTCACCTCATTTGCTTGTTCTTCAAAAGACATATTTTTATGAATAACACCAATTCCGCCGGCCTGTGCCATTGCAATTGCTAGCTCGCTTTCTGTAACCGTATCCATTGCAGCTGATAGTAGTGGTATCTTTAAATCCATCTCTTTGGTAAGCCGAGTGTTTACATCTGCTTGTGATGGTAATATTTCGCTTGCTGCTGGAACCAAAAGTATATCGTCAAAGGTCAAAGCCTCGGGTATTTTCATTTTTGCTCCAAATAATTTTCTATATAATTTTAAAACCTAATTCTTATGGTCCCAATTTAATTGACTCAGAATATAATCTTATAGAGAGCCTCTTTTGAAACCCCTGGCGATAAGATAAGTTTCTGGTGATTCTTTACGACTCGCATCAGGTTTATAATGCCTAATTTTGTTAAAATATGGTCTAATCTTAACTAACAGATCGGCCTGAGCACCGCCTTGAAAAACCTTTGCAACCATTGTACCACCCAACGAAAGATAGGAAAGACTAAATTCCACAGCAGCTTCACAAAGTGTCATAGTTCTCAAATGATCTGTCTGACGATGCCCAGTTGTTTTCGCTGCCATGTCGCTTAAAACAACATTCACAGGAAGATTAAAATTTTCTAGAATTAACTTAATTGACTCGGATTCGGTCACATCGCCTTTTAAAATGATTGCACCGTCAATAGGATCCATATCAGCTACATCCATTGCGATAACGTTTCCAAACCCAACCCGTTTTACAGCAATTTGTGTCCATCCACCTGGTGCCGCACCCAGATCAACAACTCGATTTCCCTTTTTAAGAATATTTAATTTGTCATCAATCTGTATAAGCTTCCAAGCAGCCCGCGACTTCAACCTGTTTATTTTTGCATTCTGCACATATGGATCATTTATATGACGTTGAAGCCACAGGGTTGATGATTTTCGTCTGCCTTTAGCTGATTTAACCCTTACTTTGTTGTTACGAGATTTTCCTACAAAACTAGTATGTTTTTTATTCATTACATGCTATTCCGTAATTTTTACCTCGTGACTTCTTTAATGCAAGCGCAAGTAAAAGCCCTTCTCGGACTCCTCTGTCAGCAACTCGTATTCGTTCTGCTGGCCAAACCTTAAAAATGGCCTCTAACACACCACACCCTGCAACGACCAACTCTGCACGGCTTTCCCCTACACACGCTAATGAAGCCCTTTCTTCAAAAGAAGATCTAACAAGCTTATCACTAATTTTCATAATTACATGCGAATCAAGCCACAAACCATCCACTAAAGCCCGGTTATATTTAGTTAATCCTAAATGAATACCAGCAATCGTTGTCACTGTACCAGCAGTGCCAAGAACTTGAACTATGCCATCCGAGATTTTCTGTTGGATTTTATATTTTATATCAAACTCTCTTAAAGTCGATGAAATCTCTTCGACCATAAACCGATAGTTTTCTTTTGATATGTTTGAGGCTTTAAACCGTTCAGTTAGAGTGACTACACCATATGGCAGTGATACCCAACCCTCTACGAATGGACGTTTACGGTCTAATCGTACCAACATTATTTCTGCACTTCCGCCGCCAACATCAAAAGTCAATCCGTATTTGGTCGAAGCCTCCTCCAATAAAGGCAAACAACCTTTTAGGGTAAGGCTTGCCTCCTCTCGTGAAGAAATAATCTCTAATCGTATTCCTATCTCTTTTTGAACTCGCTCTAGAAACTCTTCTCCATTTGAAGCTTTACGACAAGCCTCAGTGGCTACGTATCTGCCCTTTTTTACGCCACGTTTAATTATTTTTTGTTGACATATTTTAAGCGCAGAGATGGTTCTCTCCATCGCATCCACGGAGAGTGCTCCTGAAAAAACTAATCCCTCACCAAGACGAACATCTTTAGAGTAACCGTCAATTACTCTAAAAGACCCCTGATTGGGGCGGGCAATTAACAATCGGCAGTTATTAGTACCCAGATCTAAAGCGGCGATTACTGATGCATATGGTTTTTTCTTCCTCCGCCTACTTCGACGAATTTTTTTTCGTGGTGCCGAAATTTCTTTATTCCCATCCAACCAAACCTCCTTTATAAGTTATTTTTTCCGGTAACCCCGGGGGGCATGACTGGAATTACTGCTGCTATGGTAGCCTAGAAAACCTATCAAAATAAAGCCCGTGAAAGAAAATTGTTTGGCTTATATTAATATTTTTAAGTTTTTGTGGCCTAATCTATAGTTAATGATATAGAATTATGCGTTTTAATGGTCTTGGATAATTATTTTCTGCATTCATTCCTTACTCTAGTAATTACACTTAATCATGAAAAACTCATCTATACAAATTGCAACTTTAGTCGCAGTAATTTCTGCCGTTTGGATTTTGTCAGGATCTTTTGGGAGTTCAGATAAGCCGAAAGACTCAAATCCTACTGCAGAATTGAAAGGTGACACCGACCTACGCCAACGGGTGCGTTTTAGAAGAATCTCTGCAGAAGAATGGAATCAAGAAATAATAATCAGAGGACAAACATCAGCTTCACGATTTGTCGTTTTAAGAGCAGAAACAACTGGTATTATTAGTAAAATTTTAGTTAGAAAAGGATCCAGGGTTAAACATAAACAAGTAATCTTAAAAATTGATCCCGCAGAAAGGATTTCAGAATTAAAAAAATCCAACTCACTTTTACGCCAACGTAAAATTGAATACAAAGCAGCACTCAGGTTGGCAAAAAGGGGGTTTAGAGCAGAGACGAAATTAGCGGAAGCAAAAGCATTATTAGAAAGCGCCGAAGCCAAGGTTGCATCTATCCAGAAGGACATAGAACGCACTTCTATAGTTGCCCCTTTTGAGGGCATTCTCGAGAATAGCTACGTCGAAAAAGGGGCCTTTGTAAGAGTAGGTGATCGATTGGCACGTGTAGTAGACCTCGATCCTATCTTTCTCGTAGGGGCCATTTCAGAAGCAGAAATCGATAAACTTGCATTAGGGATGTCAGCAACTATAAATCTAATCAATAATCGCGTTGCAAAAGGTAAAGTGCACTTTCTTGGATCCGTTGCGGATCCCGCAACTCGAACGTTCAAAATTGAGGTCAATGTTCCAAATCCTACCGGTGTTATTAAAGCTGGGTTAACAAGTCGCATTACTATTAGACTAAAACCGACCAAAGCACATTTTCTTTCGTCTTCGCTTCTAAGTTTAAGTGATGACGGAATTTTAGGTGTTAAGTCAATAACAACCAACAAGATAGTCCAATTTCTTCCTGTAAGCATTCTCTCAGATCAATCAAATGGAGTTTGGGTAAAGGGCCTTCCTGAAACATTAAACCTTATTACGGTAGGTCAAGGATATGTGAGGGCTGGCCAATTAGTTGAAACTTATCCAGAACAGGGTCCAAACACAGAGGGTGTAAAATGACCCTTATCGATGCAGGTGTTAAGAAATCACGGACAACTTTATCTATTCTTGTTCTAGTTTTAGTAACGGGATTGACAGCTTACATCAATATCCCAAAAGAAGCCGAACCAGATATTAATGTACCAATCATGTATGTGAGTATGACACATGAGGGGATTTCACCAGAGGACGCGGATCGTCTTCTTATAAAACCTATGGAAAAAGAACTCAAAACTATTGAAGGAGTAAAGGAAGTTCGTTCTAATGCTTCCCTAGGTTATGCAAACGTCCTCCTTGAGTTTGAAGCAGGGTTCGACTCGGACAAAGCTGTAGATAACGTTCGCGAGAAAGTAGATACCGCTAAAATTGATTTACCCATTGGAACAGAAGAACCCGTTGTCCACGAGGTCAATCTAAGTCTTTTTCCAGTTATAATTGTTTCTCTTGGTGGAGACGTTCCAGAAAGAACATTGCTAACCCTAGGTCGAAAACTTCGCGATCGTATTGAGACTATTCCCACTGTACTCGAAGCAAATATAGCGGGTGACAGAGATGAAATGGTTGAAATTATTATAGATCCAATGCGGGTCGAGAGTTATTCACTGGATGCACGGAAGATTATTGAACAAGTGCAAAGATCCAATCAACTTGTTGCTGCAGGTTCACTTGATACGGGCACTGGACGTTTTAGCATCAAAGTACCCGGTCTTTTCGAAAACATGCAGGATATTTTAAGTATGCCGTTAAAAGTAAACGGTGATGTTGTAGTGAGAATTCGGGATGTAGCAGTACTAAATAGGACATTTAAGGACCGACAAACATTTGCACGAGTAAATGGCAAGCCATCAATTTCAATCGAAGTTACCAAGCGTTCCGGAGAAAACATAATAGAGACCATTCAATCAGTTCGATCAGCCGTCGAAAACACTAAAATTTCATGGCCAGAAGGAGTAAAGGTAACATATTCACAGGATAAGTCTCGACAAATTCAGACAATGTTACAGGACTTGCAAAACAACGTGACCTCGGCCGTTTTACTGGTAATGATCGTAGTAGTTGGGGCGCTCGGAGTAAGATCTGGTTTAATGGTGGGCGTAGCTATACCGGCATCTTTTTTGTCCGGTATTCTCGTTCTAGCAATGTTAGGGTTTACGGTAAATATAGTTGTTTTATTTGCATTAATTTTATCTGTGGGAATGCTTGTTGATGGAGCTATCGTAGTCGTTGAATTAGCTGATCGAAAAATGTGCGAAGGAACGGATAAAAAAAACGCCTACATAATTTCTGCGAAAAGAATGGCTTGGCCTATCACAGCCTCTACGGCTACTACTCTCGCAGCATTCTGTCCTTTATTATTTTGGCCTGGTTTAGTTGGGGAGTTTATGAAATTCCTTCCAATAACATTGATGGCTACCCTCGCGGCGTCGCTTTTGATGGCATTATTATTCATTCCAACGCTGGGCACAATATTTGGAAGACCTGGAAAAGTAGGTTTTGTTCTGAGTGAAAGTAGTGATCCATTTTTATATAAAGGTTTAACCGGTCGCTATGTAACGTTCCTTAATTTTTCTCTTCAGCACTATGGGAAAGTTCTGGTTTTATCTATAGGTCTTTTGGCCGGAGTATGGGCTTCTTACCTAACTTTTGGAAAGGGTATTGAATTTTTTCCTAAGGTGGAACCTGATCAAGCAATTTTGCAAATTTTTGCCAGAGGAAATCTCTCTGTAAAAGAAATGGATGAAATCGTTAGTGAGATTGAGGAAAATATACTTCAACTGCAAACTGAAAAGGAAGAAATTGCCTCAGTATCGCTGGTTTCGGGAATACAGCATCGACGAGATGATACTCCCGAGGATATTATTGGTATAATACGTCTTGAGTTCACCGATTGGGGCAAAAGACGACCGGCAGATATAATTCTTAATGAAATCATCGAACGGACTCGGCTTCTTGCTGGGATACACGTCGAAACTAGAAAACAGGAGGCCGGTCCACCCATTGGAAAGCCTATTCAACTCCTACTCACTTCAAACAATACCTCGGAATTGACAACTGCAGTAGCTAAAATAAGAACTCAACTCGAACGCATGAATGGAATCAAAGATATAGAGGACAGCCGCCCTGTGGATGGTTTGGAGTGGGAAATTACTGTTGATAGGGCACAGGCCGCCAAATTTTCAGCCGACATAGCTTCAATCGGTGCTGCTATTAAACTTGTTACAAAAGGATTAAAATTTGATGAATTTAGACCAAACAATGCAGACAAGGAAATAGATATTGTCGCTCGTTACCCAGCCAATTGGCGTAGTATCAATCAACTCGACCAAATTAGAATACAAACCAATTCTGGTTTAATACCAATAAGTAATTTCGTTTCGCGAGAACCAAAAAAAAGGACCAGTGAATTGCGACGCGTAAATGGCACACGCGCAATGGTAATTAAGGCAGATATAGTTCCTGGTTATCTAGCTGATGATAAAGTGGTGGAATTAAAAAAGTGGCTGGCAAATAATGAATTTGGGTCAAGTGTTAGGATAAATTTCAAAGGAGAAGATGTAGAACAAAAAAAAGCTGAAACATTTCTAAGCTCAGCATTTGGGATCGCCCTTTTTATAATGGCTATTATTTTGGTAACACAGTTTAACAGTTTTTACTCAACCTTTTTAATTCTAACTTCAGTAATAATGTCCACGATAGGCGTAATGCTAGGTCTTCTTGCCATTGGCCAACCGTTCTCAATTGTTATGAGTGGTATTGGAATAATTTCTTTAGCGGGAGTGGTTGTAAACAATAATATTGTTCTCATTGACACCTTTGACAGAATTGTAAAAGAGGTTGTAGATACTAAAAAAGCAATTTTATTAACCGGAGCACAAAGACTCCGGCCTGTGCTGTTAACAGCCATTACAACTATACTCGGTGTCATGCCAATGGTAATGCAAATCAATATTGATTTTATAGGTAGAGAAATCTCTCACGGGGCACCATCAACGCAATGGTGGGTTCAAATATCTACCGCCATCGCATTCGGATTGGCATTCGCAACAATACTCACATTAATCGTAACGCCCTGCGCTCTGATGGCCCGTCCACAACTTCTCTCCATATTTCGCCTTTTGGACCTCAGAAAATGACCCATTGATCAATTTTCCAAATTCTCTAAATCTTGACCACATGTGTGGCCATGCTAATTTTAGACTGTCTCACACGGAATGAAAAATGAAAGCTGAACAAAATTTTCAACAGCCGCCCCTAACACTTCCCTTTCGTTCTGTTAGGAAAGTACTGGACACATATAAGAACAAACACCCCAATAAAATAGCTTTGTTTGATCTTGATCAGACCAAATCAATAAGTTGGGGTGAACTTCATAATTGGGCCAATCGAATTGCATGCTATTTAGAAATGCAAGGGATTAAAAAGGGAGATCGAATAGGCCTTCTTGCTGAAGAAAGTATTGACCGAATGATCATATGGATGGGAATCTGGCGTCTGGGAGCAGTAGTTTGCCCACTAAACATAGAAATAAATGAAACTCATATAGCGTCACTTTTAGTTTCGATCCAGCCAAGTGCCGTAATATGCCATTCCGATTTAAATCTAGAAAAATTAACTGAGGGTTTAAATTGCAAAACATACACATTTTCAAGCTGGTCTTCTGAAACGACAGTGAACCCGGACGATGATGATTTTTTTAATGCGATTTCGGGTCTAACAGCTAGCAAAGAAGTAAATACGGAAAACGAAGCCTCAAATGTTTCATGCATATTTTGTACATCTGGAACAACTTCGCGGCCCAAATGTGTTGTATATGACCATTTAGCTTACTGGCTGAACGGACAAAATACTATAGACTTTCTTGGTCTCACTTCAGACGATAAAACTCTGGAATACAGGTCATTTGGTTGGAACTCAGCACAAGTGTTAAGTCTTATGCCTTGGATTGAACTTGGACTTTCAATGTATATCGCCAAAAGATTTTCACGCAGCCGTTTTTTTAATTGGATTCAGGATCATGATCTAACATTTTCTGCCGGAGTGCCCACGGTCATCAATATGTTATTAAATGAACCTACTGGAATCAAAGCCACAGATATCCCAAGTTTAAGGTTAATGACTTGTTCTACAGCACCCTTGTCTCCGGAACAATGGAAACGTTTTGAGGAGATGTATGGAGTAACACTATTACAATTGTATGGAATGTCAGAAGCAGGATGGATTTGTGGAAATAGACATTATCGAAGGCGAATGGGCACAGTTGGACCTCCCGCAAAACACCAAGAATTTTTGATAGTAGGACCTGACGGAAGCGCATGCCCCGTAAACATCGAAGGTGAAGTAACTATTGGAGGGCCACAAACTTGTATTGCGACAATTTCACCAGAAGGAAAATGGGAGAACCTGAAAGATATGAGAATTCCTACTGGCGATTTGGCCACAATGGATGAAGATGGATTTATTTCTGTTACGGGTAGAACCAAGGATATAATAATTCGAGGCGGAGTAAATATTGCACCCTTGGAAATTGATAATGCAATCATGGCATTAGAAAAAGTAAGCGAAGCAGCAGCGATAGGTATTCCTGATAAGATTTATGGGGAAGAAATAGTATGTTATGTTGTTTTTAAACCGGAACAAGAGCTTAGTACTGAAACGATTTTAAATCATTGTCGAAAGTTATTGCCTGAATATAAGATACCAAAAGAAATTGTAATAACTAACAATTTACCCAAGTCAGACCGAGGAAAAATCCTTCGCGACAAACTAAAAGAACACTGGACGGAAGATTACCAAAAATAACTTTTAGTCAAACTCACCAATGGGGGGAACAAAGAAAACTTGGCCAGGGTATATAAGATTCGGATCCCTAATTTGCTTAAGATTTGCTTCGTATATTATTGTGTAA
>CESP01166844.1_pt1 | contig 11903 bp, 10 predicted proteins | sample 531211 | NCBI WGS metagenome assembly CESP01 (sample SAMEA2622074, study PRJEB7988) | marine metagenome | biome: marine biome (ENVO:00000447); feature: surface water layer (ENVO:00002042); material: "saline water (ENVO:00002010), including plankton (ENVO:xxxxxxxx)" | depth 5 m | reverse complement strand
GGTAGTGGAAAAGAAATTTCAATTAAAGATTTAGCAAATTTAATTCAAAAAATTGTAGGTCATAAAGGAAAAATCAAATGGGATAAATCAAAACCTGATGGTACACCTCGAAAACTATTAGATGTTTCTAAAATGAATAGAATTGGGTGGTCATATTCTACAGAGTTAAGGGACGGTGTTAATAAAACATATGACTGGTTTTTAAAAAATGTTAACAATCTCAAAATAAATAATTATTAAAATGAAAAAAGCTTTAATTACTGGAATTACTGGACAAGATGGTTCTTATCTCGCTGAATTTTTATTAAATAAAGGATATGAAGTTCATGGTGTTAAAAGAAGATCATCTTCATTTAATACTCAAAGAATAGATCACTTATATCAAGATCCACATCAACCTAATCAAAGGTTTAAATTACATTATGGTGATTTAACTGATGCAATTAATTTAACTAAAATTATTGGAGAATGTAAACCTGATGAAATATATAATCTAGGTGCTATGTCTCATGTTAGAGTATCATTTGATACTCCTGAATATGTTGGGAATGTTGATGGTTTGGGAACTTTAAGAATTCTTGAGGCTGTTAGATTACTGGGTTTAGAAAAGAAAACTAGAATATATCAAGCCTCTACTTCTGAATTATACGGCGGTGTATCTGAAAATAAAAATATTAATGGCCTATATGATGAAGATTCTCCATTTTATCCTAGATCACCATATGGAGTTGCAAAAATTTATGGTTATTGGATTACAAAAAATTATAGAGAAGCTTATAATATGTTTGCCTGCAATGGTATATTATTTAATCATGAATCTCCAAGAAGAGGAGAAACATTTGTAACAAGAAAAATTACAAGAGCTGTTTCTAAGATTGCTCTTGGTTTACAAGATAAACTATATTTAGGAAATTTAGATTCAAAAAGAGATTGGGGACATGCAAAAGATTATGTGAGAATGATGTGGATGATTTTACAAGCTGATAAACCTGAAGATTGGGTAATTGCAACTGGTAAAACAACATCTGTAAGAGAATTTGTTCAAATGAGTTTTAGTGAGTTAGGAATTAAACTTGAATTTAAAGGAAATGGAATAGATGAAAAAGCTTTTATTAAAGAAAGTAAGAATCCGGATTACAATGTTAAAATTGGTCAGGAAGTTCTTTCAATCGATCCAAAATATTTTAGACCAACTGAGGTAGATGTATTAATTGGAGACCCAACTAAAGCAAAAGAAAAGTTAGGTTGGGAGCCTAAATATGATATAAATCATCTAATTAAGGATATGATTAGATCTGACATTGATTTAATGAAAAAAGATCAATATTTAAAACAAAAAGATTTCTAATCAAAAATTTGTTATTATTTTAAAATTTAAAAAATTTATTTGTAATTAAAAATGATAAATTAAATGCTGAATTTAATAGGGAGAAACGTTAAATTATTTATAGATGATCTTAAAGATAATGAAGATGAACTTTCAAAAATTGTTTCTTCATCTAAGTTTTTAGTTTTAGGAGGTGCTGGTTCAATTGGTCAAGCAGTTACAAAAGAAATTTTTAAAAGAAATCCACTAAAGCTTCATGTTGTTGATTTAAGTGAAAATAATATGGTAGAATTAGTAAGAGATATTAGAAGCTCCTTTGGATATATTCAAGGTGATTTCAAAACTTTTGCATTAGATATTGGTTCAAATGAATACGATGTATTTTTTGAAAGTGATGGAAAATATGATTATGTATTAAATCTTTCTGCATTAAAACATGTAAGAAGTGAAAAAGATCCTTTTACATTAATGAGAATGATTGATGTAAATATTTTTAATACTGATAAAACTTTACAGCAGTCTATAAATAAAGGAGTTAAAAAATATTTTTGTGTTTCAACAGATAAAGCAGCTAATCCTGTAAATATGATGGGAGCATCAAAAAGAATAATGGAGATGTTTGTTAACAGAAGAAGTAAGGATATAAGTATTTCTATGGCTCGTTTTGCTAATGTCGCTTTTTCAGATGGTTCATTATTATTTGGATTTAATAATAGAATTGATAAAAAACAACCTATTGTTGCTCCAGATGATATAAAAAGATATTTTGTAACTCCCGATGAATCTGGGGAATTATGTTTAATGTCATGCATCTTTGGAGAAAATAGAGATATATTTTTTCCTAAACTTAACGAAAATCTTAATTTAATTAAGTTTTCAGATATTGCTTTAATTTTCCTTAAAGAAAAAGGTTTAAAACCGCATTTATGTGCTTCTGAAGAAGAAGCAAGAGAATACTTTAGAAATAATAATAATAGTTCTAGATGGCCATGTCTTTTTACAGAATCTAATACAACAGGAGAAAAAGATATCGAGGAATTTTTTACAGATAAAGAAAAAATTGATTTGAAAAAGTTTAAAAAGATAGGGATAATTAAAAATAATCTAAATTATCAAGATAGTAATCTTAAAATTTTTACGAAAGAGATTTTAAAATTGAAAAAAAATAAAATTTGGGATAAAAAAAACATAAAAGAACTTTTTGATTATATGCTTCCAAATTTTGAACATAAAACAACTGGAAAAAATCTGGATAATAAAATGTGATATGGTAAATGAAATGATAACTTTTATTAAAAAAAGGTTCAACCAAGATAAGTTCATACCGCTTCATGTGCCAAAATTTAATGGTAATGAAAAAAAGTATCTGGAGGAGTGTATTAATTCAACATATGTTTCAAGTGTAGGTCCTTTTGTGGATAAGTTCGAGGATTTAATAAATGGTATTACTAACGTAAAAAAAACTACTGCAGTTGTAAATGGGACGGCTGGTTTGCAAGTCGCATTAAATCTGGTAGGTGTTAAAAAAAATAATGAAGTTTTAACTCAGTCATTAACATTCGTAGCTACTGCAAATGCTATTGCATATAATAATGCACATCCAGTTTTTTTAGATGTAGATATTGATACCATGGGATTATCTCCCAAAGCAGTAAATGCTTTTCTAACCAAATATGGAGAGTTAAGAGAAAATGGTTGTTTTAATAAAAAAACTGGAAGAAAGATTGCAGCTTGTCTTCCAATGCATACATTTGGTTTTCCAGTTCATTTGAATAAATTAAAAAAAGTTTGTAAAGATTGGAAAATCCCAATAGTAGAAGATGCTGCAGAATCTTTAGGAAGTAAGTATATGGGTAAATCTACAGGAAGTTTTGGTGAAGTTGGTGTCTTTTCTTTTAATGGAAATAAAATTATTACTTCTGGTGGAGGCGGTGCAATAGTTACAAATAATTTAGATATTGGTAAAAGAGCAAAATTTTTAACTACTACAGCTAAAAAATCTCATCCTTTTGAATTTATTCATAATGAACTTGGTTTTAATTATAGAATGCCAAACATCAATGCTGCTTTAGCTTGTGCACAATTAGAACAGCTTTCTGTCTATTTAAAAAGCAAAAGAAAGTTAGCTTTAGATTATAAATCTTTTTTCACAGAAAAAGGAATAAAATTCAGAACAGAAAATACTAATACAAAAGCTAATTATTGGCTGATGTGTATTGAATTAGAAAATAAAAAGGAACGAGATTTTATATTAAAAAAAACTAATAATTCAAATATAATGACAAGACCAATTTGGAGATTAATGAATGAATTACCTATGTACAAAAATTGTCAAAAAGATGAGCAAAAAAATTCTTATTTTCTTCAAGACAGAATTTTAAATATTCCTAGTAGTGTAATTTTATGAAAAATATAAAACCAAATATTATTTTAATTGGTGGCGGTGGTCATTGTATTTCAGTTATTGACATTATTGAAAATGATAACAAATTTAATATAAAGGGTATTCTTGACTTGAAAAATAAAAATAAAACTATTTTAAATTATCCTATTTTAGGAAATGATAATTTAATTCCTTCGTTAGTTGATAATAATACATATTTTTTGATTACTGTAGGACATATAAAAACTTCATTAATTAGAAAAAAGATTTCTAATATACTAAATAAGTATAATGCTAAAATTGCTACAATTGTATCCTCTTTAGCTTATGTATCAAAACATGCCAATGTTGGAGAAGGATCTGTAGTTATGAACCATGCAGTTATTAATGCTAATTCATTTATAGGTAAAAATTGTATTATTAATACTAAATCTAACATAGAACATGGTGTTTCAATTGGAGATTTTTGTCATATTTCAACATGTTCAGTAATAAACGGTGATACCGAAATTGGTTCTGGAACTTTTATTGGAAGTAATGCAACTATTTCAAATGGGGTTTTAATAAAAGATAATAGCATTATTTCTGCTAATAAATTTATTAAGAAATGAACAAAACAATAATTATAGCTGAAGCTGGAGTTAATCATAATGGTGATATGGAAATTGCAAAAAAATTAATTAACGTAGCTGCAGATTCAGGAGCTGATTATGTGAAGTTTCAAACATTTAAAGCAAATGAAATTGCGATCAAAAAATCAAAAAAAGCTGAATATCAAATTAAAAATCTAAAAAATCATGATTCTCAATTTGAAATGTTAAAAAAATTAGAGTTAACAAAAAAACATCACCTGGATTTAATTAAACATTGTAGCATAAAAAAAATTAAATTTTTATCAACTGCTTTTGATACAAACAGTTTAGAATTTTTAAAAAAATTAGATTTAAAAATTGCAAAAATTCCCTCAGGTGAAATTACAAATTATCCATATTTATTGTCTATCGCGAAAAACTTTAAGAATGTTATCATTTCAACAGGAATGTCAAATATTATGGAAATTAATAATGCATTAAATGTTCTTATTGGGAACGGCATCAAAAAGGATAATATCACAGTTTTACATTGTAATACAGATTATCCAACTAATTATTCTGATGTAAATTTAAAAGCTATGTTAAATATTCATAATAAAACTGGATTAAAATATGGGTATTCTGATCATACATTAGGCATTGAAGTCCCTATAGCTGCAGTTGCTTTAGGTGCTTCTGTTATCGAAAAACATTTTACAATTAGTCGAACCATGCAGGGGCCAGATCATGCAGCATCATTAGAACCTGATGAGCTTAAAAATATGATAAAATCGATAAGAAATATTGAATTGTCAATTTCTGGAAACGGGTTAAAACAGCCATCTAAAAGTGAATTAAAAAACAAAGAGATTGTTAGAAAAAGTATAGTTGCAATAAAAAAAATAAACAAAAATGAAATTTTCACACCTTATAATATAGGAATTAAAAGACCAGGAACAGGAATTTCACCAATGAAATGGAATCAAATAATAGGAACCTATGCTATCAAAGATTTTGAAGTTGATGATATGATTGAAATATGAGAAAAGTTTGCGTAATTACTGGATCAAGAGCGGAATATGGATTATTATATTGGACTATAAAAGGAATTAAGGATGATAGTTCATTAAATCTTCAATTAATAGCTACAGGAATGCATTTATCTAAGGAATTTGGATATACATACAACCAAATTGAAAAAGATGGATTTGTCATAGATAAAAAGATAAAAATTTTAGATCCTTCTGATTCACCAAGAGGAATTTCCACAACTATGGGTAACACATTAATTGAATTTTCAAAAGCATTTAAATTAATGAGACCTGATATTATTCTAATTTTAGGTGATCGTTATGAAATATTTAGCGTGGCTGCTGTTGCAATGATTTATGGTATTCCTATAGCTCATTGTCATGGAGGAGAATCAACAGAGGGAGTAATTGACGAGCCAATTAGACACTCAATTACAAAAATGTCTCATTTACATTTTTGTTCAACTGAAAAATATAAAAACAGAATAATTCAATTGGGCGAGTCAAAGGAAAACATATTTCAAGTTGGAGCTCTAGGTATAGAGAGTATTAATAAATTGAAATTATTTTCTAAAAATCAACTAAGTGAATCACTTTCATTTGACATAAAAAATAAAAATTTTTTTTTAATAACATTCCACCCTGTTACATTGGAAGATAATAGCTCAAAAAAACAAATTAAGGAATTATTAGACGCATTAAAAAAATTTACTGATTATAAAATTATCTTTACAAAAGCTAACTCTGATACATATGGAAAAATTATAAATAAAAAAATTGATGATTTTGTTATGGAATTTCCTTATAGATCGATTTCTTTTAAATCTTTAGGTCAAATAAGTTATTTGTCTGCTTTAAAATATTGTAGTTGTGTAATTGGTAATTCTTCAAGTGGTATTATAGAGGCACCATCCTTTAAAGTTCCTACTGTAAATATTGGTGATCGCCAACGTGGAAGAATAATAGCCGCAAGTGTTGTTAATTGTAAGCCAATCAAATCAGATATCTTAAATGCTATTAAAAAAGTTTTATCTGATGATTTTTCCAAAAATATTGTATCAAAAACTATAAATCCATATGGTCAAGGAAATGCTTCTAAAAAAATTATAAGTGTTTTAAAAAGAAAAAATCTTAAGAATATAATTAAGAAAAAATTTAATGATATTATTTAATTTAAAAAAAAGGTCAACTTTCAACTCAGATAATGCTGATATAAGTATTGTATCAAATAACAATATACTTTTTATCTACATGAAAATAATAATTTTAAAAAATGTATAATATTCAAATAGATCAAAATTCAACAATATTCGATGCACTTTTGAGATTAAATGAAGTTGATAATAATAAGCTACTTTTTGTTATTGATAAAGATAATAAAGTAGTTGGTACATTAAGTGATGGCGATATTAGAAGATCTTTAGTCGTTGACCAGGATTTAAAAAAGAAAATTTACACTATTTGCAATAATAAATTTTCTTATATAGTTGAATCAGATCAATCTTTTGATTTGTCAAAATATAAGTTAAAAGGAATTAAATTTTTGCCAGTTCTCAACCAAAACTTGAATTTAGTTAATGTAATTGACTTAAATATATCTGATTATATTTTAAGCTTGGACTGTGTAATTATGGCAGGAGGAAGAGGAAAGAGGTTAAGTCCTTTAACAGATAAAATACCAAAACCATTACTTAAAATAAATCATAAACCAATCATTAACTATGTAATTGATAACATATTAAAGTATGGTATTAATAATATCTCGATTACTGTAAATTATTTGTCAAAAATGATCATTGATGAGATGAATAAAAGTTATAATAATGAAATAAATATTAGTTATGTAAAGGAAACTAAGTTTTTAGGTACAGCTGGATCATTATCTTTAATTGATAATTTTTCCTCAGATTATGTGTTAGTAACAAACGGTGATGCAATTTCTAATTTAAACATTGCTAAAATGTATTTTGATATGATTGATCAAAAGGCTGATGTCATTATTGCATCAAATACCTATTCAGTTGATATTCCGTATGGTGTAATTGATTACAGACAAGATTCAAGAGAGGTAGTAAATTTTAAAGAAAAACCTCTTCTTAATTTTTTTACCAACTCAGGTTATTATATTTTCAGAAAGGATCTTTTTAATTTTATTAAGAAAGACACATATGTAGATATGAATACTTTTTTAGAAGATTTATTAAAGAGAAACTACAAAATAGTTCATTATCCTATTAAAGGATATTGGATAGATATAGGAAACCCTACTGATTATAAAAATGCAAAAAACTTTTTCAAAAGATAAAATGAGTAAAATTTTAATTACAATCTGTGCTAGGGGTGGTTCAAAAGGAGTAAAAAATAAGAATATAAGATTGATTAACGGTATTCCTCTAATTAACTTTACAATTCATATTGCAAAAAACTTCATTGAAAAAAAAGATGCCTTAATTTCAATATCAACTGATTCAGACACCATAAAAAAAGTTGCTGAAGATGCAGGATTATTTACAAATTATAAAAGACCAAAAAAATTTTCAGGAGATAATTCAGGAAAAGTTGAGACTATCAATGATTTACTACTATATGAGGAAAAAAAGAGAAAAGTTAAATTTGATTATATTTTGGACTTAGATGTTTCTTCTCCACTTAGATCATTAGATGATCTTGAAAAATCATTTCAATTTTTTAAGAAAATAAAAGATGCTAACAATCTTTTTAGTGTTTCTGAAGCAAATAAGAATCCTTACTTTAATATGGTTGAGATTAATGACAAGGGTTTTTCAATTTTATGTAAAAAACCTAAAAAAGAAATTCTATCTCGACAGATTTCAAATATTGTGTATGAATTAAATGCTTCTTTTTATTGGTATAGAAGATCATTTTTTGAAGAAAAATTTAACTCTGTTACTACTGATAATTCAATTTCATATAATTTGAATCATATTTGTTTTGATATAGACAAGGAAATTGATTTCCTGTTTATGGATTATTTAATCAGCAATAATTTATTAGATTTTAATTTTGTTAAATGAGTTTTAAAGAAAAAAACATAATTATTACAGGCGGTTCGGGCTTGTTGGGGAATCAAATTATTATTGATCTTTTAGGTAAAAATGCTAATTGTATAAACCTTGATATTATGCCTCATAATAATAATTACAATGAAAATATTGATTATTATAAATGCGATGTTACATCAGAGAAAAAGGTGAATGATACATTATCCCTTATTTTAAAAAAGTATGGTAAAATTCATGGATTAGTAAATGCAGCATATCCCAGAACAAATGATTGGACTAAGCCAATAAACAAAATACCATTAGAAAGTTGGAAAAAAAATATCGATTATCAACTGAACTCATGTTTTCAGATTACCAGAATTATATGTGATTTTATGAAACAAGCAAAAGGAGGTAGTGTAGTTAATATAGCTTCAATTTATGGTGTTATTGGACCAGATTTCTCAATTTACGAAGAGAGTGATTTTACATCACCAGCACCATATTCAGCAATTAAGGGAGGAATAATTAGCTTTACGAGGTACCTTGCTTCTTATTATGGAAAATATAATCTAAGAATTAATACGATTTCACCTGGTGGAATTTTTGACAATCAAGATAAAAATTTTGTAAAAAAATATATTAATAAAGTCCCTCTTGGAAGAATGGGCAATCCTGAAGATATTAGTAAATCAGTATTATTTTTATTATCTGAAAATAGTTCATATATAACAGGACAAAATCTAATAATTGATGGAGGATTAACAATTACATGATGAAAAAAGTACACATAGTTTTTTGTATGGACACTGAAGGCCCATGCGATGATCCAAATAACTCTGATTTATTAAAAAATTGGAAAGCTGTTGATAAAGCAATGGATAAGTTATTTAGTAATAAGTTTAGAAATTATAAACCAGATTATTTAGGAAATAACTTTAAAATTGGATGGTTTTTTTTGACATGGACTGGTTTTAAAACAAATCCCCGAGGCAGAGACTTTGGTTATCATAAAGTAAGAGATCATTATATAAAAAGATGGGGTGAAAAGATTAAAAACTATGGTGATGAGCATTGTTGGCATTATCATCTTCCTGACAAGACTGGAATAGGCAATAAGTGGGGTTTAAATTGGTTTGATAGTGATGAACATATTAAAATAATTTCTAGACAGATTATGGAAAGGGAATGGTTTCCTATAAGTTATAGAGCTGGTGGTACATTTCATTCAAATGAATCTTCATTATGGATAGATCAATGGTTCCCAATAGATTATTCTAATAGAGCACCATTAAATTATCCTGGTCTTGTTGACTGGAGTTCCGGATTTCATTTTTGGGATGTTTATAAACCAGACTGCTTTGATTTTACAAAGGATGGAAATGGGAGAAGATATATGGCAAGAACCTTGGACTTGAAAACTAATGTGTTTGAGATTAATGAAGCTGAAGTTGAAAAAGCTTTCAATCATGCTAATGATTTTGGTCAAGCTATTCTTTCAGTCTTTGATCATGACTATCGTGATATCGAAGATAGGATTCTAAATTTTATAGATTTAGTTAAAAAAGTATCATTGAAATATGAAAATGTAGAGTTTGTATATTCTACACCAAGAGAAGCAATAGTTACATCACAAAAAATTGAAAAACACCCTAAATCACTACAAATTGAAGCAGCTGTTTATAACAATAAATTAAGAATTTGGACAACATCTCCAATCTTTCAGAATGTGCCATGGATTGCAGTTCAAGACAAAGAGGATAACTTTTTTCAAATCACAAAAAATATAAAAAAAGAATCTCCTCTAACATATTCCGTTGATTTGGAGGAAATCAATTTTAAAAAGATAGGTGTTGCTGCCTCGACTATAAATGGATTAAGTGATGTTTTTATTGTTAAAAAATCAGAGGAAGTTTTCTCAGATTTTTATAAATATCAAATTAAACCTCACCCAATCTACCCATCGAGTATTAATGAACATTCTAAGCTTTATCCTAGTTTATTGGTTAGACGATTACTTGGTATAATTCCAGAAATGGATAGTATCAAACAAACAATTGAAATAATAAAAAGATTTAAATTAATAAATTTCACAATTCTAGATGTTAACTGTAAATCACAACTTTTGTTTAATAGTTTAAAAAATACCGATCTCAGCTTTAAATATTTTGGAATTGACCCTTATCAGCGATCAGTTGAATTAGGTAAATTGATTAATAATGATTTATACAGTAATAGAGTTTCAAATATTCATTTGAATTCCATTGATGATAATGAATCATACGATATTACTACTGACTTATTCGACTTTAGATTTATAGATTTATATGAAAAATATTTTGAAAAAATTTGTAAGATTACAAATAAGTATATCATCATAAGAACCGCAAATTTTGGAACAGAATTTAAAAAAACATTTGTGCCTGACCTTTTGCTTGAAAAAGAATATAGGCATTTAAAAACTTATGTAAATACCTTTAATAAAATTGAGTTTGAAAAATTCATGTTAAATATGGGTTTTAAATGTGAATGGATTAAGGACAAGAGGTTACAAAAATTAGATAAAGATTATGAAGATGTTGGAGGTATTAAGTTTAAGTATGAATTTTTACTTGCCACAAGAATTAAAAGAGTTAATTATAATAAACTAAATAATAAGTGGTCATCAAAAAATAAAAAAATATCTAACCCAATTGAACATCATTCTGGAAAATGAAATTCATAGAGAGAAAATGGATAATTGATAAAATAGTTGAAACACTTAGGATATTATCTGTTCACAAATTAGTAAAGCCAGTTTTTAATTTTTATTATCAATTTTTTTATAGAAACATTATTAAAGAAAATATTGTTTTAAAAAATAAAAACGTTGGTGAAAGATGTTTTATAATAGGTAATGGAGTCTCAATCAACAATCTTGATATTCTGTCTTTAAACAATTCATTCACCATATGTTGTAACGAAATCTATAAATATCACCTATTTAAAGATTTAAATCCAAAAGTACATATTATAGTTGAACCTTTTTATGGTCGTTTATTTGGAAAAAAATATTATAAGGAAACTTATAATTTGTATTCAGGTTTGTATAAGAAATCAAAAAAAAAAAACTGTTTATTTTTTTTTCATATTTCTTTAAAAGATTTCTTTTCTAAGAATAAATTATTTCAAGATAAAAAAGTTTTTTATGTAAACACATACAAGGATAATTTTAAAAAAAAATCAAATTTAGCTTCTAAGTTTTATTTTGGAGATGGTGCATTATCTTTTATGATGGGATTATCTAAATACATGGGGTTTAAACAAATTGTTTTGTTAGGATGTGGATATTCATTTGATCCAAGGCAAGAATACCATTGCTATAGTAGACATGTATTTAAAAAAAATAAGTATTCAGGTTCCTCTTTAGAAAAAAAAATAAAAAAAATAAAACATAATTCAAACTCAAAAATGAAACTATATGAGATTGAAGAAAACGACAAATATTATATGCCAGTTTTTACCACTAATTATCAAGAGGATAGAACTCACAACAGACATATGAAACTAAACTCTTATTTAAAAAAAAATGGTATTGAAGTATTAAAT
>CESP01075627.1_pt1 | contig 11918 bp, 15 predicted proteins | sample 531211 | NCBI WGS metagenome assembly CESP01 (sample SAMEA2622074, study PRJEB7988) | marine metagenome | biome: marine biome (ENVO:00000447); feature: surface water layer (ENVO:00002042); material: "saline water (ENVO:00002010), including plankton (ENVO:xxxxxxxx)" | depth 5 m | reverse complement strand
TCTTTCAACTTTTCATCAAGGCCATTAAGAGGTTCATCAAGCAGCAGTAATTTTGGCTTCATAACTAGTGATCTTGCAAGGGCCGCCCTTTGCGCTTCGCCTCCTGATATTTCATGAGGAAATTTTTTCAATAATTGCTCGATTTTGAATGTTTTAAGCATCTCAATTGCAACAATCTCACTTTCTTTATTTCGGGGAAGGCCAAATTTTATATTTTCAAGGACACTAAGGTGTGGAAATAAAACTTTTTCTTGAATAACTAAGCCAATGCCTCTTTTTTCAACTGGAACATGAATAGAATTATTTGACAAAACATTATCATCGAGGGAAATTATTCCTGACTTTTGTCGATCTAAGCCAACTATTGTTCTTAATAGGGATGTTTTTCCAGAACCAGATGGACCAATAATTGCAATAAAATCTCCTTTCTTCGCTTTCAAGGAAATATTTTTAAAAATTGTTTTGCCAGACAGCTCTTGAGATAGCTTTTCAATTTGAAAAAAATTATTCATTTTATAATTCTCTGGATTCACGTATCATTTTATTAAGAAAGAATATTGGTATTAGTCCTATTGCTACAATGCTTAGAGCAGACGGCGCTGCCTCAAACATCCTTTCTTCTGAAGCAAAAATATAAGCTGTTACGGCGAGCGTGTCAAAATTGAATGGCCTTAATATTAAAGTAGCTGGTAACTCTTTCACAATTTCTGCAACAACTAATAACGCAGCCGCGAAGATGCTTGGTCGCAAAAGTGGAGCATGTATTTTCTGTAAAATTTTTCTTTTAGGTGCGCCCAGAATTTCTGCAGATTCGTCCATAGCAACAGAAAATTTGTTATACCCACTTGAGATTAGGTTATTTGGAAGAGCGTAAGATTTTATTATGTATGCCATTATCAAGCCTAATATGGATCCAGTGATAAATAATTCAGAATTTACCAGTAAAATCCTATCGACACTCGTGAAAAACTTTGTAATTCCAACGGCAAGAATCAAACCTGGTATTCCATACCCTAAGGATAGAAAACTATTGATGTTTGACTGAGTTTTGCTTTTGTTGATTCGGCCACTAAAGTTTGTAATTAAAGCTAGCAAGCAGCCAATCAATGCTGCAGCAAAACTTACCATTAGCGTATTACTTACAGAACGTAAATACTTTGAATCAATTTCGAAGTTTTGTTGAAATAGCCAGTTGGTTAATTCAGCTATTGGAAGAAAGAAGCCGATAACAACAGGAACCATGCAAAAGAAAAAACATATTGTGCCCTTTGTGATACCCAAAACATCATCTTTTTTTGGATTCAACAAATCTGATTTATTGCTGTACCTTAGCTTTGCTCTAGAAGTCCTTTCAATATATATAAATATAAAAATCAATAGCAAAAGAATCGATGCAAGTTGCATAGCAGTATCCAGATCATACAACCCAAACCAGGTCCTAAAGATGCCGGTTGTAAAAGTGGGTATAGCAAAATGCTCAACTGCACCAAAATCAGAAAGTGTTTCCATAGCTACTAAAGCAATGCCTGCAAAGATAGCCGGTCTGATTAAGGGAAGCTGAACTTTGAAGAAAGCATTAAACTTTGTCTGGCCTAAAACTCTTGCAGCATCATTTAAAGATCCAGAAATATTTTTAAAAGCAACTCTTGAAACAAGATAAATATAAGGGTATAGAGTAAAGCCAAAAACTATGATGGCTCCTGTTATATTTCTCACATTTGGGAAAAAAATGTATTCATCTGGTAAGCCAAAAATATCCCTCATGAGATTATTTGCACTTCCATATGAGTCAAATATTCCTGTAAACACGTATGCTAAAATATAAGGTGGTACAGCAAGAGGAAGTAACAAGCCCCATTCAAAAAAACCCTTACCAAAGAATTTATAATTTGAAACTAAATAAGCAGTTCCCACCCCAAAAAACACTGCCAGTGAAATGGTTCCCAACAAAAGAATAAAGCTATTGATACTATATTCAATCAAAACATATTCGTATATGTGGTAAAAATTTTCTGAGAAGCCAGAAAAAAAACTTGAAAAGATAAAGCCTATAGGAACTAAGAAAATAGTAAAAGTGATTATTAAAACTGTTGACCAAGAATTTAAATTAAACACATTGAAAGCTAGTTGTTGTTAGGTTGATAATAGCAGAACTTAGGGAAAATTTATCTCCAACCAACTCTGTCCATTAATCTAACAGCATCAGGATTAAATTTTCCAAAATCAGCTACTGAGGTTTTATCCGAAATAAAACTACCAAACTGAGCTATTACAGCATTTGGCTCTACATTGTCCAAGACAGAATATTCGAATGTATTGTTTACTATGTGTTCTTGAGCTTCCTCGGATAGAAGAAACTCTATGAACTTCTCTGCGTTAGATCTATTTGGAGCAAATTTTAAAATGCCTCCACCACTTATATTGACATGAGTGCCCCTATCTCTCTGATTTGGGAATGCAAGTTTAACCTTTTGAGCGGCCTCATATTGTTCTTGTCCACCACGGCCTGAAAGCATTACTCCGATATAGTATGAATTAGCAACAGCAATATCTGCCAAGCCATTTGCTACAGCTAGGATCTGTGCTCTATCGTTTCCTTGAGGCGGTCGAGCGAAATTTCTTACAAAACTTTCTGCCCAAGCCTCTGTCGCTTTAATCCCATGGTTTGATATCAGTGAAGCAACAAGGGACTGATTGTACATATTAGAAGAACTTCTGATAGCTATACGTTTTTTCCAATTATCTGATTTTAGATCTTCATAAGTTATATTTTTGATTTCTTCTTGACTTACCTTGTTTGGATTATAAAAGATAACTCTTGCTCTTTTTGCTATCGCTACCCATTCATCATTTGGCCCTCTAAGTTCTTTAGGTACTATTGATTTAACTCGTTGCGAATTTATGGTTTGAAGAAAGCCTGCCTCTTGAAATCTCGATAGATTTCCTGCATCCACGGTAAAAAAGACATCGCCAGGTGAGTTCTCGCCTTCAGCCTTTAGACGCTCCATTAGAGCGCTGCCAGAGCCAGAAATTATATTTACTTTAATCCCAGTATTTTGTGTAAATCTCTCGTAAAGCACGTCATCAGCATCATAATGTCTTGAGGTGTAAATATTCACTTCGCTCGAGAAAACAAAATTTATTAAAAGAAGACTAATTAATGGTACTAGAAGCTTTTTCTCAATATTTTTCATAAGCAAGCATAATAGCCTAAATGAGAATGATTCTCAATTGTAGATATTTATTATTTTTCTTTTTCCAGAATTCTCAAAAGATAATCATTAAATTGTTCAGGATTTTCCATATGAGGAAGATGGCCTGTATCATTTATAAAAAACTCATTCCTTCTGGGAAAAATTATTTTAATTTTGTCTTTAAAGGTTTCATAAGGAACGACCTCATCACTTTCCCCCCAAATGGTATAAATTGGAATATCAGTATCATTTATTTTTTTATGCACTTCATCAAGCAAAGTATGGTTGTTTCTAGTTGAGAGTAAAGCCCTTGCGAACCCTTTGTATTCTGTTAATTTGGCATATTTTTCTGGCCAGTCTGGATATAATTCTGGACGTTTAAAATCAGACAGCTGGCTTTCAATAAGTGAAGGGTACTGCTCAATTAGATCATTAATCTCTTCTTGGCTTACTGTTTTATCCTTTAGCTCTTCAACTTCTAAGAAACCATTTGATGCTACATATATTAGGGCTTCAACTGAGTTAGGCTTTAAATCAGCAATTTTACTTATTACTCGTCCGCCATTTGATAGCCCAAGAAAAACAGCTCGATCAATATTTAAATTATCTAGCAATTGTAGAGTCTGTTCTGCAAACAGACGATCTGTATACGGTTCATTAACATTCTCTGAGAAACCCCTTCCATACAGGTCAAGAGCAATAACACAATATGATCTTTCGGATAGCAAAATATAGACTGGGTCTAAAATATATGAGGGAACAGAAAATCCATGCACCAACATTATGTATTCTGAGCATTCGTCATTGATATTGGTTTTGTAATAAGTAAAGCCCTTTTCCAGTTCGACGAAATATTCATCAGCACCTAAATTAAAATCATTTTTGAATTCTTGGTCCTTAATAATGCTTTCAAAGTCTGCGATCAGAGCTGAAGATAAAAAAAGATGTATGTAAAAAATAATTCTCATTACCTTTTAGTATAGCTTAGATTTTCTTAGTGCTTCTAAAGAAGAAAAAGAAAGACAACGTGGCACAAGCAGAAAGAATATGCCATATTCCATGAGGCTGAATGATTGAATCAGGGTTGCAAAGTGCCGTTCCTGGATAACCCTGAAGCCAAATAGCAAATGCAGCAATATAAAAACCTACTCCAGCCCAATACCAAGGAAAGTATTGTTTTTTTACTGTGCTTTGTTCATCAAGAATAAGTGCTGGCAACCAAAATAATACAACCCACCAATATTCATTAAAATTAGAAATAACTTGGTCAGGAAAGATGCCAAATACTGACATTACTGCAATACCAACAAAACCTGAAAAACATCTGATTATTCGAGAATTATAGTTCTGAAGAACTTCGGTAATTACCCAAAGCGCAATCGAAAGTGCCCAGAAATTGAAATTTATTCCTAGACCCGTGCCAAACAACCAGCTTAGTAATCCATAAACTCCAATAATATATAAGTAAATTTTTACAAATGAGCTTTCTTTGTAATTCTTGATTACAAAAATATTTACAAGCCAAGGTATTGAGATATACATTATCATGCTTAGCCAGTCGGCCCATTGGCCCCATTCGGTATGAGTTCCGTGCATTAGTAAAGAACCAGGCCCAAGAAATAATGCTGTTGAGGCATATAGCAATGCAGTAGGAGTAGGCCCATGAAACCTGCTATTTTTTTGTTTCTTTTCATTAGCAAGTATCCAAAACATAACTAGCCCTGTAGTAATAAAACCAAGATTGCTTAACGCATTTGCCGGTTCTCTAAAATAACCATCACTTATTCTTTCACACCATCTTGAGACCTCTCCGATTGCATATCCAGCCTCCACAGATAAAAAATTTGTGGTTGCCGCTAACAGAATGTAGACAAAGAAAAATAAGCCAGTTGCTAACAAAGGTAACAGAAATATTTTTTTATTCATTTAATCATTCCACTTAGTTACAAAGTCACTGATATTTACCTCTGGCAATCTTTTTGGATCCCCTTTTGGTGTCCCTACATATAAATAACCTACTACGTTCTGTCCTTGGTCAAGACCAAGAAACTTTCCTATCTTGTCATTAAGTGCAAAGCTGCCCGTCCGCCAAATACCACCAAAACCCATCGCGCTTAAAGCCAACAAAATATTTTGACCTGCTGCTGCTGTCGACATTACCTGCTCAATTTCTGGAACCATTGGATGCTCTTTTGGTGTGTTTATAAGGACTATGACCATTGGTGCTCTAAAAGGGGCATTTTTGTATTTCTCAAGTTTGGCATCATCAAGGTTTTTAATATTTTCTTTTGCAAAATCCACAAAGACTTGTGAAAGTTTTTCTAGTCCCTTTCCTTGTACTTCTATAAAACTTGAGGGGCGCAACCAAGCATGGTCGGGTGCTCTTAAAGCAGCTTTATAAACATTTTGCATCTCTTTATCTGAAGGGATGGGGTGTTCAAGATTCCTGTGAGAGTTTCTTTCAACAATGTTTTTCAGTGCTTCGTTCATTTAATACTATTTATGTTGGTCACGTTTTAATTCAATCTCTTTGATTACCAATTGAGCTTGCTGAACTGCTAACCCAATGTAAGTCTCTGGATCTAAAATCATATCTAACTCACTTTTAGAAATATTATTAGAAATCACTGGATTAAGTAGCGCGGCATCTTTTAAATTAAGATTGTTTTCAAGTGCGTATTTGGCTACGTCATGCATAAGATCATTAGCTGTGTCTTTGCCAATCTTATCAGCTAAATAAAATGTAAGCCTTTGAGAAAGGATTAATCCATTTGTTAGATTAAGGTTTGCTCTCATTTTATCTTTGTTTACTTTCAAGTTCTTGAGTAATGGTTTTGCTCTGTTTACCATTTTTTGAGCTACTATTGATATGTCTCTTAATTCCTCATCACTTTTTTGACCATCGCGCTCAAAGCTATTGATCATGTCATCCAAAACAACTTCTGAGAGCCGAGGAATAATTCGTGAATACTCAATTAGGTCCCCTGGTCCTCTTGGATTTTTTTTCTGCGGCATCGTACTACTACCAACAGCATCTGCTCCAAGGTCTTCTTCGGTCTCGCCTAGTTCAGTCATTTGCAGCAAGGTGAGCTCATTGCCAATTCGACCAAAAGATTTTGAAACTAGTGCAAGCGTTAAAGCATACTCTGCAAAAACATCTCTTATCCCATGCCAATCATCTTTATGGGGTTCATCTAACCCCAGCTTCTGCATCATGAGTGCTTCTGTTTTGATAGCATTTTCTCCAAGACCGAGATATGAACCAACTGCGCCCTTTAAGATACCAGACTTCCGAATTTTATTTTTTACATGCTCAAGTCTTTCAATGTTTCTTCTGTTCTCGCCCAGCCATGTGCTCATTTTTTTACCAAAAGTTATAGGTAACGCATGTTGGCCAAGCGTTCTGCCAGCCATGTAAGTATACAAATTCTCTTTTGTGAGTTTTAGCAGATGCATTTCAATCTCTAAAAGATCTTCAATTAAAAGGGCTAACGAGTCATGAATCTGCAATACCAGAACGGTATCCATAATATCAACAGTAGTAGCGCCATAGTGGAGAAATTCGACAGCATCTTTATCTAGTGATCTCTTCCAGACATTAAGTCTAGCAACAAGCCCATGCCTTACTCTTGCGTTTTCTTTTTGAACATCATCGTGAGACAAATATTTAATATTGGCTTTATTTTTAAATTCTACAGCAGCCGACATTGGTATAATCCCAAGTTCGCCCTGTGCTTCCGCCAATGCAACCTCAACATTCATAAATAATTGATTTTTATTGTCGTTGCTATAAATTTCTTCAATGCTTTTTGCTGATGAAACGATAAAGCCGTTAATTAAAAGAAGTAAAAATAGAAGTTTTCTTAACATCAATCTCCCCCAAGAATCTCAATATTCACTTTATTCTGATTTAATAAATAGAATACCGGAAAAGAATTATCTGTAACAGATTTTTCCAAAACATTTAATTTTCTTTCATTTGAAACTAATAAAAAAATCTTAGAAGCTCTAAGAATCATCGAAAGGTTCATGCTTATCCTTTCATACAATGGGTCTCCCATTGGTTTTGTATAAATAATGTTTGGTCTAATCTTGTGATCAATATCCATAGGGTTATTGGCTATGTGGTCTGTGAAAAGGGATGCAAAATGTCCGTCTTCACCCATGCCTAAAAGAACAACATCAAAGGGTTTTTTGATTGCCAATACTTTCTTAGGCTCGTCGAGTAAAGAGATGTAGTTTGCCTTGGCAGCATTATTGATAAGCAACTGTTTTCTAAGCATGTTTTCATTTGAATCATTATGCGATGTTTTCACTACCCTTTCATCAACAAGCGCAATATTAACCTTATCCCATTCAAGGTCTGAATTACTGAGCTCATTAAAAATTTTGATTGGACTCGACCCGCCACTAACTATAAAAGAAGCGCTTTTTTTTTGATCAACAGAAGCTTTTAAGGCTTCGTAAATTTTCTGCGTATGTCCTTGCATCATTTGATTGAGATATTATAGAACAACCCTATATATATTAGTGTACCTGTTGAAATATATTCTTTATTTCAAAACAATACTCACAAAAAAAGCTTAATTATGAGCAAATTTATTATGGAGGAGGTTCTATGAATGTATTTACTTGCGATATAGATAGCAATGAGGGGAAAATTAACCACAAAGTATATGTGGATTGGGACGATAAAGGGAATCTACACTTTTGTGAGCATGACCTAGGAGATGGAGTAGCTTCTTTTTGGGGTGCAAATGAATACGAATACTTTTTCATGGTGCATCAAAAAGATGTGGCTAGATTTATACTTCTTTGCTTCTGGAAAGGGTTTACTTTTGAAGAAAGATTTAGCGTTGCTGATCTTAAAGAGCTGTGTGAGGACAATGATATCAAATATGATACTGATAGCTGGTTTTAAATTTGAATTTATTAGCTGTGACAAGAATCACACTCAACAGCTTTACACTCCTGGTGATTTCTGTAATGTGAATAGGCAACAAGCAATGAACCTAATAATGTAATTGCCCTTTCTCCAGCCTCGCCTAACATGGCCTCGCCCATTAAGACAGCAGCAACAAGTGCAAGCAATCCAATTATTCCAAAGGGGAGAAAAGATGTATTTTTGTGATTTTTCCAACCCAAATAAAGTGCAAAAGAACTTATAGGAACTGCCAATAGAAGTATCAGATAATGAACAAGCTCATTGTCAATTGAGATTGAGAGAAAACCAGAGGTAAGGATAATGAAAGACGGCGCAAAGAAACAATGGAGTACACAAGCCGTTGAAAGTGTGACTGCAACCTTATCCGAATTCATCTGGGTTTTTAACATCGGTATATATTACTTTCCTATGCTGCTAATTACCACTGTACTTAATCATAAAGTGCTTAACTTTTCCATTTTTAGTAACTTGGTTTTTTGCTTTACTCCACCCGGCCCGCTGTAATTCGATGTCTCTAATTTGATTCGTACATCTCAAGCGTTGATAGGTATATATTCCCAGAAATAAAATCGCCAAGGTATGTAACGGTGATAATGAACAATCCTACAATGAAATAAAATAATGCATTCTTTTGTTGATTTGCTTTTTCTTGCCAGCCCACAATCACATATAAAATCCCAAGTGAAAAGAAGGCCAAAGATGAAAGGTAGCTATCAATGATCATCAAATAAATAGCGACAACCAATAGAATTGATGACAGGGCTAAGTAAAGTTTATTCATAATAATTTTCCAAATGTTAAAGATATTACTTTATACATATCTTACTGTATTGGTTTTTTAAACAGCAATGTCATACGATCACTTTCGCCAATAGCAAGATACTTTTCTTGATCAACGTCTTTAAGTCTCAGGCTTGGTGGAAGCGTCCAAACTCCATCTTTATAGTCTTTAGTGTCTTTAGGGTTGGCATTTATTTCAGAGCGTGCAACCAGTTTAAATCCGTGTTTATTTGCAATCTCGATAGCATGCTCCTCTGAAACATAGCCACTACTTTTCATGTCTTTAATGGTTGCATCCTTATTTGCTCGATGCTCAACTACACCAAATATCCCGCCTGGTTTTAAAGCTTTGTATGTATTGGCAAAAATTGTATCCATGTTTGGACCAAGCCAGTTATGTAGATTTCTAAAAGTAATGGCTGCATCAATTGAGTTTGGTTGAGCAAGATCGCCATAAAGATCAACCACCTCAACATGCTTATACATTTCTGAACTTGCTAATTTTTTATCGTATGCAGCTCTGCTGCGTCTGAAGTATGCCCTTTCAGATTTTGGATTATAGTGAGCTGCAACCAGCCTGCCTGGTTTATGAATATAGTTAGCAAGAATTTCTGTATACCAGCCACCACCAGGTGAGAGTTCAATCACTGACATGTCTGACTGAATCCCAAAAAAAGTTAAGGTTTCATATGGATTTCTATATTGATCTCTTAAAACATATTCGGAAGAGCGCTCAGTGCTTTGGATAGCTTCTTTTAAAGCATGTGAATTTAGTACAAATGGTAGAAGCACACAAGCGGCTAACAGAATTTTAAAAAAATTTATTTGTTTTGCGATATTCATGATTTAGTTTTCTCCTATTTGTTCATTATAAAATAAAATTAGATATCAAAATTCTTCATTTAAAGATTGCAATTATTTTTTGTTTAAAACTGAACCAAAAGTCTTTGCTCTTTTGGATAATCTCTGGACCTAAGAGTGCGAGCCCAGGGTACCAGGTCACTTGGCTAGCAACATATATGCCGCCTCCATAGAGAAACTCGCCCATGGATGCAACTACAATACTTACTAAGGTTAAAATAATTGAGATTATCAATAAGGACCACCCTAAAATCTTTCTAATTCTTGTCAAAATTGGAGTCATAGAAAAATGTTGATTTAGTTGATGCCGCCTGCGTAAGGCTTCAATACTGGATTCATGGCTTGGAGTTTCTCTTTAAGATTGTCCGTAGCTTCACCGAGTACTGTCATTTTTTCGATCTTGAATAATTGTCCAAATTTAATGTTAACTGGGGTGCCAATTACTTTATTAGCAAGTTCCTCCCAAGCTTCTGCGTTAGAAAATACCTCTAGCAGAGTCGCTGTATTTGTTGCCTCATCGAAAAACCACTCAAATTTTATTAGGCCTTGATCTGTTTGGCTCTCAATAAATGGACATTGTTCGTTTAGGATGAAGTCTTTTACCTCATTAATTGGAGCTGAGTAAGAGACATCTATTACTACTGTAACTTCGCCACTATCTTGATGTAATTTTATTTTAATTCACCTTCTTTAAATTGATTAATGAAACTGTTGCTAACAAAACAAGCAATAAAACAATAAATTGTTTCTCTTCAACGAGCGCAACAACAAGCATTGCAGCAGCCCACATAAAAGATTGAAAAACCATTAGTTTTTTATTCATATTTTTCTGCAAATTTAATATTTATAACTGTATTAAATCTTTTACTCTTTGTCAGCTTCTTTAGTTTGAGCACCAACCTTTTCAGCTATTTCATTTGGTACTAGCATTGTCAAAGCGTAGTGTAATATTTTCCACTCGTTATTAATTTTTTTCACAATGCCAGTTCCCCGACAATGCCCAAGTCGTTCATTAAAAAGGATTTCATCAAACCAACGCATATCTCCCTCCCCTTCCCAGTTCCTTTCAACAACTGAGTAGGTCCATCCATTCCCATCTGCAAATGCCGGTTCAGCATAGGCTTTAAATTGTTCAATAGTCCAGCGCTCAGTTTTGTCTGTGCCTAAAAAGATTGCGTCAGAGGTATAGCGAGCAAAATAGGTTTCATAATTCCCTTCATGAGCATCCTGGTGAAGGCCATCTAGAAGAGCATCTATAGCGCCACGCTGATCATCAGCACTGCTAACGAGAGTCAATGATGCCATAAATATAAAAATTAGATTTTTGATTTTCATCTCTCCTATTATATTAACTTATTATTTTAGGTATGATTCCCAGTTGAGCAAGGACGCCGAAGATAATTAACAATATAACGCTAGAGATTATTTTAAGATTCTTCTTTAGAATCCATTCAATTGAGTATTCCATAAAATCTCTTATCCATAGATCAACTTTTTCCATCAATTTAAGAGCTTTTCTTATCCATTTATCAGTCACATCAATCAATGACAGACCAAGAACTGCGATAATAAGCCACAAAACTCCATTTAAGATCATGTCAATAATCCAGCCAACTACTACCCAATTTATTTCCATAATTATCTAAGAAATATATTTATTATCCATGTTTTTTTACTAAGTTTGCAGCCCACTTCATTACATTTGGATTTTTTTCAATATCGAGAATGAATTCTTGCCCAAACCCTTTATAGAATATTGTACATTCCTTCTCATTTTCCCACTTCATTCTGTTTAAGAACAATCCTTCTGTATTTAAAAAGTATTCTGAGGGTAATTTCCATCTAGATCGTGTTTTATTTGCTTCGGTCAGAATCAAATCATTATGTGTCTTTTTGAATAAACCATGTCCTCTTTTAAAAAAATTTTTTCCGTTTATCTCTAGATCTTTTTTACCTATATAAATAGTATTGTTTGAAAATTTAGAGGTATCTCCATATCCATGAGGGTGTGCGATATTATTTTCTTTGAGATATGTAGTAATTGCTTCTGATCCCTCGATGATTTTATTTATCTGTAACCATCCAAAAAGGTGATGTAAATCTCTTCCTTTAATTGAAAAGTTTTTAAACCATCCAAA
>CESP01113079.1_pt1 | contig 11937 bp, 9 predicted proteins | sample 531211 | NCBI WGS metagenome assembly CESP01 (sample SAMEA2622074, study PRJEB7988) | marine metagenome | biome: marine biome (ENVO:00000447); feature: surface water layer (ENVO:00002042); material: "saline water (ENVO:00002010), including plankton (ENVO:xxxxxxxx)" | depth 5 m | reverse complement strand
TTTAATTTTGGAAATGCCTAGCTTTGTTCGTGTTAGTCGTAGTGGAGTCCTTATTGATATTCCCATAACAAAACAACATATTAAAACTCTTATTTCTAAAAAGCAGAGCCACGTTTTTCCTAGAACATTCTTTGTAGTTGATAGTGTCCCTGTTGGCTCTAGCTCTTATAGTATACTTGCTAAAAATGATAGTTTAGTGGGCGTAAATGGTAGTAGATTAAAATATGCTGATCAGTTTAGAGATGTTTTTTTAAAAAATGCGGGCTCCCCTGTTTCAATTGAATTTTATAGAAACAGTAAGCTTTTAGTAGATACTGTTGTCCCTAACTCAAGTGGGCTTATTGGTGTTTATCAAAAACCCGATTTTTCTGCAAAATCTAGCCATTTATCTTTTGGATTTTTTGAAAGCTTTTCAGTTGGGCTGTTTCACTCCTTTGATGTTGGTTTAAAATATTTAAAGCAGTTTAACCTAATTTTTGACAAAGAAATAAAGGGTTATGAGGGTGTTGGTGGTTTTATTTCTATTGGAAGCATATTTCCAGATACTTGGAACTGGCAGGCTTTTTGGTTGTTAACTGCTTTTTTATCGATTATGCTTGGTATTTTGAATTTATTGCCAATACCGGCATTAGATGGGGGACATGTAATGTTTTTGCTGTATGAAGTAATTACGCAAAGAAAGCCTAATGAAAAAGTAATGGAATATGCCCAAATCCTAGGCGTAATACTGTTATTAGGGTTGGTGTTGTATGCCAATGGAAACGATATTTTTAAACTACTATCATAACTAACTTAAAAGACAAAAAATAATGAACGATACGTTTGGAATAGAAGAGGCCTTAAAAGAATTGGGCTTAGAAGAAATAAACAATGGTAGCTCTACTGGTAGCGATTGTTTTTCTAGTGGGGAGCTTTTAGAGTCGTATTCTCCAGTTGATGGAAAATTAATTGGAAAAGTAATGTGTAGCACCAAAGAGGATTATGAAAAGGTTATGTCGGCAGCTACGTCTGCGTTCAAAAGCTGGAGAACATTACCTGCCCCAAAACGCGGTGATATGGTTCGTCAATTCGGAGACAAACTAAGAGCACACAAAGATGCTTTAGGAAAGTTGGTTTCGTATGAAATGGGTAAATCTTTTCAAGAAGGATTAGGTGAGGTTCAAGAAATGATTGACATTTGTGACTTTGCAGTTGGACTATCAAGACAGTTACATGGTTTTACTATGCATTCTGAACGTCCTGGACACAGAATGTACGAACAATATCACCCATTAGGGGTAGTGGGTATTATTTCTGCATTCAATTTTCCAGTAGCTGTGTGGTGTTGGAACACCGCTTTGGCGTGGATATCTGGTGACACTTGTGTGTGGAAGGGTTCTGAAAAAACACCTCTATGCTCGGTAGCTTGCCAAAACCTAATCGCTGAAGTCTTAAAAGATAACGATTTAAAAGATGGTATTTCTTGTATCGTGACTGGTAACTACGAGGTTGGTGAAATGATGACTAGCGATAAGCGGCTGCCATTAATCTCTGCAACAGGCTCATCAAGAATGGGGCAGATAGTAGGGGCAACAGTGGCGAGTCGCTTCGGTAAGTCGCTATTAGAGCTTGGTGGAAACAACGCTATCATAATCACACCAACTGCTGACCTAAAGATAGTTGTTCCTGGCGCTGTGTTCGGTGCAGTCGGAACGTGTGGGCAACGATGCACCTCAACAAGGCGTTTAATTATTCATGAATCCGTTTATGATACCGTTAAAAACTCTATTATTAGTGCATACCAACAAATTAAAATTGGAAACCCTTTAGACGAAAACAACCACGTTGGGCCATTAATTGACAAAGACGCTGTGGGAATGTATCAAGACGCACTAACCAAGGTTGTTGAAGAGGGTGGTAAGGTCTTAGTTAATGGTGGTGTGCTAGAAGGATCTGGTTACGAAAGCGGTTGTTATGTAAAGCCTGCAATTGCTGAAGCTAAGAATGATTTTGCCATCGTTCAACACGAAACTTTTGCTCCAATACTATATCTAATTAAGTATTCTGGCAATTTGGAAAACGCTATTAAAATACAAAATGATGTGCCACAGGGTTTATCCTCAGCAATAATGACTTCTGAGCTTAAAGACGCTGAAAAGTTTTTAGCTTCTTCTGGTTCTGACTGTGGTATTGCTAATGTAAACATTGGTACTTCAGGCGCTGAAATAGGTGGTGCTTTTGGTGGTGAAAAAGAAACGGGTGGTGGTAGAGAGTCTGGTTCTGACGCCTGGAAAATATATATGCGTCGTCAAACCAATACCATTAATTATTCTGATGAGCTACCACTAGCTCAAGGCATAAAATTCGACTTATAACAAAAGGTCGTATTTTTGTACGTTAAATAATTTATAAAATGCGATTATTTCTTGTGTTGTCTTTTGTGTTTTTTTGGTTGAATACTTTGGCCCAAGATTCGTGGCAAGCTCCCGAATCAGCAAAAGAAATTAACAATCCATATGCTGGTAATAAAATAGCAGCACAAATGGGACAAATTTTATACTCTAAATTGTGTTGGACTTGTCATGGTAAAAACGGAAAAGGTGATGGTCCTGCTGCTACGAACCTTAGCCCTAAGCCAAAGGATTTTTCGTCTACTTACTTACAAAAACAAACCGACGGAGAACTATTTTGGAAGCTAACAAATGGTAAAGGAATGATGGTGCCCTATAAATACTCTTTAAATGAAGAAAAGCGTTGGCAACTAATAAATTATATAAGGACCTTAAGCGTAAAGTAGATGAGAATTTTTTTTGTTTTTGGTTTGTTGTTGTTGTGTTTTGGTGTTAGAGCACAAGAAAAGGTATATGTAAGCGCATTTAAAAATAAGCAGCTTATCAACGCTCAAACTACTGTCATACCAGAAGGATTTGAATTCAACATAATGCATCGTTTTGGTAAAATTGGTATAGACGACAGACTATATAAAGATTTTTTAGGTTTTGATTACCCCGCAAATATTCGCTTTTCATTGTCTTACAAATTAAACGAAAGGTTTTATATAGGCGTAGGAAGAACCAAAATTGGCAAAACCATTGATTTTGAAGGTAAGTACATTTTATTAAGACAAACTGCCGATAACAGCTCCCCATTTAGTATTGCTATTTTTAACAATACAGGAGTAAACACAGAGCCATATAATGATTATGGCCCAAATGCTTTTTTCTCTGACAGCATAACCCTTTTTGAAAACAAATTTTCTCATCGTGTAAGTTATACGACAGAACTTATTCTTTCTAAAAAGTTTAGTGATAAATTATCGCTGCAGCTTAACCCAACTATGGTATATAAAAATCTAGTTATTGGCATAGAAAAAGACCATTTTACATTTGTTCTTCCTTTTAGTGGTCGTTTTCAATATTCGTTTAGTAGTTCTATATTGTTTGAATATGCTCACAAACTAAATAATCGTTCTAAGTCGGCACTCGACAACCCTTTTTCATTAGGTTTTGAATTTGGTACGGCAGGACATGTTTTTCAGATATTTATGAGTAATAGTTATTATTTGAGAGAAGCTAATATTTATACTCTTGAGCCTTATGATTTTTATCAAAGACCATATGAGTTTGTATTAGGTTTTAATATTCGTAGAGTATGGTGGTTTTAAGTACAAAAAACATAAAAGGGTTAGGTTTAATTCTTTTTTTAACAGTAAATATTTTAATGTCTTGTAGCAAAGATCGTTTGATTGATGTTGAGCCTTACATATATCCCACAGAGTATTGGAAAAAAGATTCTTTGGTTTACACCTTGTCGTTAGACAGTACGATTCTTAACCGGCAAGTAACACCTTACGGTATATCATCGCCTGACACTTTAAGCTTGTTTTATGAAACACAAGAATACACTCTAACCTTTTTAGAAGAAAGTAAAGACAGTGTGTTTGTTGGGGCCACTAATGGGCAATTTGAATTTATGTCAGACTCCTTGTTTTTATATGATGCTCAGGACACATTGAAACAAAAAGTAATTTTTAAAGATGATTCATTGTTAGTTTTAGAAAATACATTAATAAGTGGCAACTATATGAGGAGATTCAGAGACTATTATAGTTTAATAAATTTTGACGCAGAAGCTCCATTGGTTAGTTTTCGTAATGATATCTACACACCTATTTTTGAAAGCCGCTGCATGCCTTGCCATAGCTCATATGGTGGACAAATTATTCTTGCTCCTGTTGAGGTGGCGTATGAAAATATTATTAATGGTATTAGTAAAAATGATGGGGGTGTTGCCTTTGTTAATGTTTTACAACCCGAAGAAAGTTACTTGTATCGTTTAGTTGCTGATGATAATGTTGAATATGTTATGCCTCCAGGTAATAATGCTTTAACCCCGTTTGAAATTCAAACAATTTTAACCTGGATAAGCCAAGGCGCTAAAGAGAATTAGGGTTGAATTTTATATTGGCTCTTATTTTTAGTATTTTTGTACCCTTATATTATCTAATTTAACAATTCAATTATGAACAAGTTCTACACCTTATTTTTTGCTCTTTTTGTTGGTATTAATTTTTCTTATGCCCAGTGTACAACCGATAACTCTATTGGTTGTGTGTGTAAAGATTCCACTGAAATAGCTTGTGATTTATTACCTGATATTACCGTATCTTGGCAGTGGGGTATAGGTGACTATGAGGAATTTCCGCCTGGTGAAGGCTTGCAAAATGGTGAAATTAATTATCCAGAAAATTGGTTTGAGATAACTCCAGATGTTGAGGCTATGGGTAGAATAAGAGTTGGCGCGAGAACACCAAATATTGGTTCTGGTCCATTAAACTTAAGAGGAGCTGATCAGTTTGGATATAGGTGGATGATTTGTTATGATGGTGGCGTTGCTGATACATTCAGTGTTTATGATCCTGATTGGGCCGAGCCAACTTATTGCCCAGATGGTAGCTCACCAAAACATATATCTTGGCAAAGAGTTTATCAAAAGAAGTCTGATGGTAGTATGGGTTTTTATGAAGTTATGGTGGGTACTATGGAGTACCACCCTACTCACGGGCATATGCATTTTGATGAGTGGACAATTATGTCGCTTCGCATTCCAGACCCAAACAACATGGAAAACCCATTAGAATGGGAAATGGTTGGTGAAGGTGCAAAGGTGGGTTTCTGTGTAATGGATTTAGGAAATTGTAGTAATGAAGATGCTGGATGTCGTGATGATGAGTCTGTTTACAACGAAGGGACTCTACTTTCGCAAGATGACTTTCCAAATTATGGCCTTGGAGGAGGAGGTTATGGTTGTAGTCCTATTTCACAAGGTATTTCTGTGGGCTACAACGATACATATGGCTCATATTTAGACGGTATGTTTTTAAATATTCCACTAGGTACATGTAATGGAGATTATGCTGTTGTGCTGGAGGTTCCTCAAGTCATGGTTGAAGAAAGATTAGATAATAACTTTACCTGGTTTCCAGTAACTTTAACTCAACAGAGTAGTATTCCTAATGTTCCTGAAATAGTGAGTTCTGCCACAAGTTTAGTTTGTGAAGGAGAAAGTGTCTTTCTTTCTGTAGATGCTCCTAATAACACAACTTTATTATGGTCAGATGGAAGTACGTCTGAGTCTATTGAAATTAATCAAGCTGGAACATATTCAGTTACAGTTACTAGTGATGAGTTTAATTGTCCTACAACAAAAAGTATTGTTGTTTCTACCATCAGCAACCCTAGCCTAGAGTCAGTAACTATTTGTAAAAATGAAGCCGCTATATTAAGTGTGGATTCAGAATACGATATTACTTGGTACGATGATAATATGAATGTTGTGGCTTCTGGTATTAGCTTCACTACGCCTATATTAAACGAGAATGTTAACTATTATATCTCTAGTAGTAGTTTTTTAGATAATAATGTAGGTCCTGAGCAGCACGTAGGAGGACAGTCCGACAACGAAAACTACAGTCTAAATGATAATGCAATTGGATTTCTTTCTTTTGATGCTTTGAGCGATTTTACTTTAAAAAATGTTAGTGTTTATGCAGACGAACCTGCTGAGAGGAAGTTTATATTGATGAATGAATCTGGCGAAGTTATCGCTGAACACACTGAGTTTATCGGCTTTTGTCCTGATGAGCCTCAAGTAGTAGAATTAAATTTTGAAATTCCCGCTGGATTAAACTATCAAATTGGCACAGATGCTGAGGTAAATGTAGGTAATATTGGTGGAGAAAATCCAAAACTAAAAAGAACAGGTACAAATGGTGGTTTGTCATATCCTTATGTTTTAGACGGAAAGGTTTCTATTAATAAAGCTGTTTATTATGGTCAAGGAGTGGATGATAGTGGCGGTGATGATTATACAACTTACTATTACTACTTATATAATTGGGTGATTGCCGGTGATCTTATTGAGTGTGACCCTGTTATTTTTCCTGTGATAGTAGAAGATTGTAGTTCTATTGATGAGGTTCTTATCGATATGAGTATATATCCTAACCCAACCGAAGGACTTGTTGCTATAAAACTAAACCTAAAAAAAGAAAGTGATGTAAGCTTGAGTTTAAGTAACACTATAGGTCAATCGTTATTTTATGAAAGCTTAGGAAAATCGAACGGGTTAGATAAATCTTTTGATTGGTCAATGCTACCAAAAGGCATTTACACCATATGCTTAAACATAAATAACCAGAAAACGTTTGAAAAGATTGTGCTACAATAAAACAATCCTCATATGGATAATATTTCAATTAGGGCCCTTAGGGGCTCTTTTTGCGCAAGGCAATTGGCAAAATTTTACCACAGAAAACACTATTATGACAGATAATCAAATCAATGATATTTTAATTATTGATGGTGTGAAATGGATAGGCACAAATTGGGGCTTGTATACTTACGACAACACATCTTGGATTGATTATACCGATGTACTTCCTCACCCTTTAGTCAACTCAATTTCAATAGATCAAGAGGGAAATATTTATGTTTGCACATTAAGTGGTATAGCTATTTATGATGGGGTTTCATGGGAGACCATTACCTCACAAAATAGTATTATTACAAATCATGTTAATGAAGTGATTTTTGATGATAACAACACAGCTTATGTTGGTACTATTGATGGTTTGTTTAAAATGAATAATGATGATATTTCAATTATTCTTGATTCATCTTCATTAGAGCCAAATTTTATAAATGTGCGTTGCTTAACTTTTAAGGGTGATTCTTTATGTATTGGTACAGTAAATGGTGGTTTGGGTTATTTATATAATGATTCTATTAGTTGGTATAATACTAATAATGGATTAATAGACAATACATCTACAGATTTATTGGTTGATAAGGAAAACTTATGGATAACAAGTCCTTATGGTGGCTTAATTTCTCATTTGTTAGACGCTAACTTTTTGATTTTTAATACCGGTTTTTTTAGTGATTGGCCAAGTAACAGTTTAAATACTGTGTACAAAGATGATGAATTGTTTTATGTAGGTAGTAGTGGTGGTGGTTTTTTCTCTTTTAGTTATGATTTTGGTGTTCAAAATACAAACACTTTTAATACTAAAAATAGTGGTTTAATCAATGACTATGTTTTATGTATAGAAAAAGATGAATTAGGTTATTGGATTGGCACAGAAGGAGGGTTAGTATATTGGACTGATATATCAAGCATATATGAACCTTATCAAGTTATTAAACCGGTTAATAATATATTTGATAATGTATTAACTTTTCATTTTAAGGATGATATAAATATTTATTCATTAGATGGAAAACTTATTTTTTCTGACAATAATATATCTAGTATAAATTTATCTTTTCTTAATAAAGGTGTTTATATTTCAGAATTTAACAACAGTCGTTCTATTTTAATTCTTCACTAATCGACATTTAACTTTGGTCTTTCGTCTCTATTAGCCAGTTCCCAAGCTGTTAAGAATATATATCTACTTATTTTTTCAACTTTTGGAAGGTGTATTTTATCAACAGTATCTGATGGTTTATGATAATCAACATGTACACCATTAAAATAAAATATGACAGGAATATTGTTCTTAGCAAAGTTGTAATGATCTGAACGATAATAATATCTATTAGGATCATCTTCATCATTATATTTATAATCCAATTCTAAATTAATGTATTTATTATTTATCGCTTCGCTAATATCATGTAATTCTGTACTTAATCTATCCGAGCCTATTAGATAAATGTAATTAGGATTATCATGATAGTCATCAATTCTACCTATCATATCTACATTCAAATTTACTATGGTATTTTCTAAAGGATAAATAGGGTTTTCAGCATAATATTTAGAGCCTAATAAACCTTTTTCTTCAGCAGAAACCGGCATAATAAGTATACTTCTTCGTGGTCCTTTGCCTTCTTTTTTTGCTAACATAAAAGCTTCTGCTATTTCCATAATAGCTACAGTACCCGAACCATTATCATCTGCACCATTATAAATCAAAGAATCTTTAATCCCTAAATGATCATAATGTGCTGTAATTACTATTATTTCATCTTTTAAATCACTTCCTTCAATAAAACCTATAATATTTTCTCCTCTTATATAATTATTATTAAGTATTTTTTCTAAAACACCTTTTTTATCCCATTTCCATTTGCCATAACGTTTAACTGTCTTTACTTTAAATTTTTGAAAATAAGAGTTTTTTTTATAGGGTGGTATTCCTATCTCTTTAAAAAAGTTAGCAATATAATTTGCCGCCATTTTTTGGCCTACTTTACCTGTTTCTCTTCCTTGTAAAGAGTCTCCAGCTAATATGTATATGTGTTTTTGTAAATCTTCAACAACTATAGTATTAGCAAATTTAAGATTATATATAGTTTCCGAGTAAGTGCTTACTTGAGCAAATAATCCTAAAGGAAATAACAGAAACAATATTTCTTTCATGATGTTTATTTAACAGCTTATTTTATTAACTCTTCTTTGATGTCTTCCTCCTTCAAAATCTGTATTTAAAAAAACATCTATTATTGATAGTGCTTTTTCTAAACTGATAAAACGAGCTGGCATAGTACATACGTTAGCATCGTTATGTAATCGTGCTAATTCAGCAATTTCAACCTCCCAACATAAGGCTGAACGTATGAATTGATGTTTATTTGCACTCATATTTATTCCATTACCACTACCACAAAATTGAATTCCTAATTCATTGAATCCATCTTCAATAGAACTAGCTAATTGATGAGCAAAATCTGGATAGTCTACACTATCTGTACTAAAACAACCGTAGTCCTTTACAATATAACCTTTAGTTTTTAAATGTGATATTACGCTCTCTTTGTAGTCAAAACCTGCATGATCACATGCTATGCCTATTTTTTTACTCATTTGATAATGTTGTTTATAAGGTTTAATAATTATAATAGTATATCATAAAGCTTATTAACAAACAAAACTGATTTTTTGTTAGTTACAATTAAAAACTTTAATAAATTTTAGTTGACTTTTTAATATCTATTTTGCTTTCATTTTTTTATTTCATATACTAATTTTTAACTCAATTTTAACTTACAAAATGTTAATATTCTATTAACATAAAATATATTTTTAAGGCTCTTTTTTTTTCAAATTTAAATTGTTTATTAAACTTTTTTATTCTTATTTAAGAATATTAATAAATATTTAAATTATTGAAATTGAATTGATTATAATAAAAAATAAATTAATTAATTGTTAATATCTATTAATAACTGAGATTATATAATTTTATTAATAATAATTATAAACTAAATTAACAACATATATATAAATACATATTAATATTAATATTAATAAAATATATTATATATCTATTATAACCATATCAATTTCTCTTTTTTCAATATTTACTTTTCTAATCTTTACTTTTAATGAATCACCTAAAGTAAGTGTTCTTTTGTTTTGACTTCCGTAAACACAATAATTTTTTTCGTCGTATATATAAAAATCACCTGGGATGTTTTTTAGTTTTATTAAGCCCTCGCAAGCTGTGTTCTTAACTTCTACAAAAATTCCAAAATCAGTAACACCTGATATTATTCCATCAAATATATGACCAACAAATTGATATATGTATTTGGTTTGCATATATTTTATAGAATCTCTTTCAGCTTTGGAAGCTATAATCTCCATTTCAGAAGAGTGTTTACACAATTGTTCTATTTTAGTTTTATAATAGTTTTTTCCACCACTTAAATAATGTTGTAGAAGTCTATGTACCATAACATCAGGATAACGTCTTATAGGTGATGTAAAATGGGTGTAATGATTAAATCCTAATCCATAGTGTCCTATATTTTCTGTTGTATATACTGCTTTCGCCATAGTTCTTATTGATAAAGTTTCTATCATATTTGATTCTTGACTTCCCTGAACATCTTTTAATACTTTATTCATAGATTGAGCAATTGTCTTTTTATTTTCTGTTTGTAGTTTATAACCAAACTTCTTTAAAAATATACTTAATACATCTAATTTATCAGGATCTGGACTATCATGAATTCTATAAACAAAAGTTAAAGACTTTTTTCCAATAAATTCAGCTACTTTTCTATTAGTTAAAAGCATAAATTCTTCTATTAGTTTATGGGCATCTTTACTTTCTTTAAAATAAATAGAAATAGGATTACCATCTTCATCAATTTTGAATTTTGTTTCTAATCTTTCAAATGAAATAGCACCATTTTTTATTCTTTTATTTCTTAATATTTTAGCCAGTGAATCTAATTTTAAAAGTTCTTCAACATATTTGCCTTTTTTATTAATTATAATATTTTGAGCATCTTCATATGTAAAACGGTGATTAGATAAAATGACTGTTCTTCCAAACCATTCATTATATATTTTTGCCCTTTCATCAAGTTCAAAAACAGCCGAAAAACATAATTTTTCTTCATGAGGTCTTAACGAACATAAATTGTTTGATAATATTTCCGGCAACATTGGAATTACTCTATCAACTAAATAAACAGAGGTTGCTCTTTCTTGTGCTTCTTTATCTATAATATCATTTTCGTGAATGTAATGAGAAACATCTGCTATATGAATTCCAACTTCCCAATTTCCATTTTCTAGCCGTTGAATTGATAGAGCATCATCAAAATCCTTAGCATCATAGGGATCAATAGTAAAAGTTATAATATTTCTAAAATCACGTCTTTTTTTAACTTCATCAGATGTGATTTTTGAAGGAATATTTTTTGCAGCATTTTCTATACGCTTATCAAATTTATTATTGAAATTATATTTAGCTAAAATTGAGTGAATTTCTGCTTGATGTTCTCCCGGATAACCCAATATTTCTTTTAATTCAGCTGTTGGATTATTCTTTTTATCACCCCAGTCAACAACATTCACAACAACTAATTGTCCGTCTTTAATAGTCTTAATTTCTTTGGCAGGTAAAAAAATATCGAAATGTATTTTTGGGTTTGAAATAATTACAAAAACATGATTTGTAGCAAGTTCAACAACACCAATAAATTGTTTGGTATTATGTTCAATTACTTCAATAATTTCACCTTCTTTTTTATTTTTTTTAAAAGAAGGAAAAACAGAAACCTTTACCTTGTCACCACTTACAACATTAGGAATATACTTTTTATGAATAAATATATCATCATCAAAATTTATACAATTTACATAGGCATTTCCTGTACTATTTATATCTATTATACCATCAACAATTATAGATTTGCTTTTTGATTTGTACCTCCCTTTAGAAATAGAAACAACTAAGTTTAGTTGTTTCATATCCTCAAGAACAATTTGAATTAAGCGTTTAGTTTTCTCATCTCCTACACCTATTTGTTTTGAAATCTGTTTATAATTAAAAGCTTTTTTAGGGTTTTGACGAAGAATAGATGTGATAAGAGATTTTAATGTGGATTTTTCAATATTTCTTTTTTTCTTTTTTCTACCCATTCAACGAAAATA
>CESP01152528.1_pt1 | contig 11946 bp, 10 predicted proteins | sample 531211 | NCBI WGS metagenome assembly CESP01 (sample SAMEA2622074, study PRJEB7988) | marine metagenome | biome: marine biome (ENVO:00000447); feature: surface water layer (ENVO:00002042); material: "saline water (ENVO:00002010), including plankton (ENVO:xxxxxxxx)" | depth 5 m | reverse complement strand
ACTGGGAGGCTTTATTGGATAAACTGTTAGACCAAGACTATCCTAATTTTGAAATAGTATTAGTTAATGATCAGTCAACAGACAACACAAAATTTGTATTTAAACAATGGAAAAATCATCCTAAAATAAAACTTGTTGACATAGGAGAAGACATCCAAAAAGGATTAGGTAAAAAGTTTGCTTTAACATTAGGCATCAAAGCTGCTAAGTATGACTACCTACTTTTGACTGATGCCGACTGCTATCCTAGAAATAAGGATTGGATTAGTTCTATGACTCAACATTTTTCTAATAAGACTATTGTGCTTGGATATGGTGCTTATGAAAAGCACAAAGGCTTGTTGAATAAGTTAGTAAGGTTTGATACATTTCAAGTGGCTATGCAGTATTTTTCCTATACTTTAATCAGTAAAGCCTATATGGGTGTAGGAAGAAATTTAGCCTACAAAAAGTCCTTGTTTTTTGATAATAAAGGCTTTGCTACTCACCTACACTTACCTTCTGGTGACGACGATTTATTTATTAAAGAAGTAGCTACTCCCAATAATACTGCTATAAGCATAGCGCATTCATCGCATACCTTATCTGTTCCAAAAACAACTTGGAAGTCTTGGGTAAGACAAAAAAGTAGACACCTTAGCACTGGTGTTTATTACAAGAGTTTTCATAAGATAATGTTGGGTTTATGGACACTTAGTCAAGCGTTATTTTGGCTCTTATTTTTGGCTTTTCTGTTTTGGCAACCCTTTCTTCATGTTATTATTCCTTTGTTTATGCTTCGTTTAGCAGTTCAAATGTTGGTGTCTTATTCAATAATGAAAAAACTAGAAGAGAAAGATTTAATATTTCTGTATCCATTTTTAGAACTACTGTTAATTATATTTTACTTTATCTTTATAGTCAATAGAATAATAAAAAAGAAAAGATTTTGGTGAACAAAGAACTTACAGAAAAAGCAAAAGAGGATTTAAAACTCATCGAATTGGCATTAATCAAAGGAGATCCTCGAGCTTATAACAGCTTGATGTCTAAATATAGAGATCCCATCTTTTTTATGCTTTATGAAAGAGTTAACGACAAAGAACTTGCTAAAGAACTAACTATAGAAGCCTTTGGTAAAGCCTTTAATAAGTTAGATTCTTATACACCTGATTTTGCTTTTAGTACATGGTTATTTAGCATTGCAAGAAATAATTGCATTGATTATTTGAGAAAGAAAAAATTACCGACATACTCAATAGATGCTATCATAGAACACGATGAAGGTTCACAAACAGCAATAGACATTCCTTATCAAGGTGATGGACCAGAAAAAAAGATGATAAATAAGCAACGTATTCAAATTTTAAGAAATATAGTTGAACAACTAAAGCCAAACTACAGAGAATTGGTTAAGTTACGTTACTTTAAAGAATATAGTTATGAAGAAATTTCTATGGAGTTAGAGATACCTATTGGAACAGTTAAAGCTCAATTATTTCGTTCAAGAGAGCAATTGTTTAAGATACTTTCTGGTAAAAAAGATATCTTTTAATGGATAATATCATTTTTACACATTTTCCAGATTTAACAGATATTCAAAAAAAGCAATTTTCTGCCCTTTCTGATTTGTATGGGTTTTGGAACGCTCAAATTAATGTGGTTTCTAGAAGGGATATGTATGACTTTTTAGAACGTCACGTTTTACATTCTTTAGGTATAGCCAAAATAATGAATTTTGAAGATGGTACTAAGGTGCTAGATGTTGGCACAGGTGGAGGCTTTCCAGGTATTCCATTAGCAATATTATTTCCCAAGGTAGATTTTTTTTTAGTGGATAGTATTGGTAAAAAAATTAAGGTAGTTCGTGAAGTGGCTCAGGAGTTAGGCTTAAAAAATGTAAGAACAGCACATGAAAGAGTAGAAAATATTAACGAAAAATTTGATTTTGTAGTGAGCCGGGCGGTAACTCGTATGCCTGCTTTTCTAAAGTGGGTAGAAGACAAATTTTCTCTAAAATGTAACAACACTTTTCCTAATGGTATTCTTTACCTTAAAGGAGGTGATTTGACCGAAGAAATGAGTCAAGTAAGTTATCACCATAATTCGTTTAACCTTTCAGATTATTTCAGCCAAGACTTTTTTGAAACTAAAAAGGTTGTTTATGTACAGATGGTTTAAGCTGTCTTTTTACAGAAATATATAATTTCACCTTTAGGCAAAGCATAACGTTCTACTAACTTAGGGTCTAGGTTATTGATGTAGTCATCTTCAATAACTTCAAAACCAGCTTCACTTAGAATATTGCCATAATCTAAACCATATAGTCTGACGTGATCGTCTTGCCAATAGTGTTTTTCCCTTTGTTTAGGGTCTGTAATGCTTGGGTCGTCGAAAGTTTCCTTTCGATTAGTGTCAATAGGTACTTGAAAAATTCCCCAACCACCTTTTTTAATTACTCTGTAAAATTCTTTCATCACCTTTCTGTCATCTTTAACATGTTCTAAAACGTGATTACACATAATGACATCAAAGCTATTATCCTCAAAAGGAATATTGTGAACGTCCATTTTTACATCAGCCCAAGGCGAATTTAAATCGGCTGTAGTGTAGTCTAAATTTTTTTGATTTTTGAATAGCTTAATGAAGCAGTATTCTGGGGCAATATGCAAAAATTTTAAATTATCACTAAAAAAATTAGTTTTCTCTTTAAGGTATAACCATATTAGTCGGTGTCTTTCTAAAGACATACTATCTGGTGCTATGGCATTTTCTCTAGATCTTAGCCTTCCATAGGGTAGCAATTTTCTATAAGTATATCCATTAATAGGGTCTTCGAATTTATCACCTCTCATTAGTAGAGAAAATATTCTGAGAAAAAGATGACTGACATAGTGTAGATAATGTCGTGGTATTAATCGTGTTACTAAACTTATAATGTATTTCACTGCAAATATTTTGTTCTCAAAAGTTGAATTGCATATCAGAGAGTTGTTTGTATAAGCCTTCATTTTTTTGAAGCTCTTGATGTGTTCCTTGCTCAATAATTTGTCCATTATCAAGCACTAATATAAAATCTGCATTTTTAATGGTAGAAAGTCTGTGTGCGATAACAATAGAAGTCCTACCTTTCATTAGTACGTGCATGGCCTCCTGAACTAACTTTTCGGATTCAGAGTCTAAAGCACTAGTAGCTTCATCTAAAATTAATATACTAGGATTTTTTAGTAAAGCTCTAGCAATGGCTATTCGTTGTCTTTGTCCACCCGAAAGTTGTATGCCTCGTTCACCAACAAGCGTTTCCATTTTTTTTGGAAAATCATTTATGAAGTCGAGGGCGTTTGCTTTTTTAGCAGCATTTTCAATTTCTTGTTCAGAAGCATCTAATTTACCATATGCAATATTTTCTTTTATGCTACCACCAAACAATATGATATCTTGAGGAACGATAGCAATTTGCTTTCTTAAAAAGTGTAAGTCGTATTCTTCAATATTTTTTCCATCAATACTAATTTGACCATCTTCTATTTTGTAAAAACCAAATAGGATAGAGGCTAATGTAGTTTTTCCTGCACCACTTGGACCTACTAAAGCTATGTAATGACCTTGTTGAACTTCAAAATTCAAATTGTTTAAAACTTGTACATCTGGTCTGCTTGGATAGGCAAAATTTAAATTGTGAAATTTTATATGACCTTTAACGGCATCAGCACTTAATGTTGAATGGATTTCTTCTTTTTCTTCTTCAAGAATATCCATTAAATGCTCTGTTGCTCCGATAGCTTTTTGAAGTTTTGCATAGATGTCGGCCATACCTCCTACAGATGCACCAATAAACACTGAGTATAGTATAAACGTAAACAATTCACCTATACTTAGTTGGTTCGAGTTAATCATCAATACGCCATACCAAATAACTGCAACAATAGAGCCAAACAAACAAAAGATGATGAATGAAGCAAAAGCACCACGATAACGACCACCTTTTTTTGCAATTTTCATCACTTCATTAGTTTTTTTAGTGTATCGTCCTATTTCAAAAAACTCATTAGTAAAGGCCTTTACGTTGGAAATGCCTTGTAAAGTTTCTTCTATGATAGTGTTAGATTCAGCTACTTTTTCTTGTACTTGCTTGGACAATCGTTTAATATATCTTCCAAAAAAGACCGCAGCTAACATCATAGCAGGAATAATAGCTAACATAAACAAGGTCAGTTTGACAGAGGTCAAAGAAAGAAATACAATACCACCTACAATGATGAGGACTTGTCTTAAAAATTCAGCTAAATCGGTAGTAAATGTCTCTTGCAATAAGGATATGTCTGAGGCAATACGACTATTTAATTCACCAACACGTCTTTTTGAAAAGAAATTCATTGGAAGTTTTATGAGATGAGCATAGGTTTCTTGTCGAATTACTGCTAAAGTTTTTTCAGTAACATTAACAAATAGCACAATTCTGAAATAGGAAAACATGGCTTGTAAGGCAAATAAAACCAAAAGTGCTATTGCTATATGGTTGATGTTATTCACTAGCTTATCAGATGCTGAATCAACAAGATTACCCATTAAAGCAGGAAAAATTAATGAGGCTGCAGTAGATAATAACAAGAAGAAAAGTCCGAAGGAAAATTCTAATCTGTAAGGTTTTATGTATTGAAATAAACGGCTAGCGCGTTTAAGTGATGTTTTTTTATTTTTTGTCATAATATGATTGGCAAATATAATAGTTAAGCATCAAAATTGTCAATTAATTTGCAATTCATTATTTTTGTACTTTTACTATATTGGTCAAAAATTAACAATATCAATTATGTATAAACTAATACTATCATTTTTATTGACTTTCAATTTTTTAATGGCTCAAAATATTGAGTCTATTTTTTTAGATTCTGGAAACGAAATACCCTTATTGGCTTTTGATAAGCCTGCTAATATCGAAGAATTATTAAATCAAGAAGTGGTAAAAGGTCAAATGTTAAACTTTGGCAAATTTGTGTTGTGTGATATTTCAAGTTCTGACGATGGTTTATGGACTGAGGTAGATGGTGGTAAGGTTTGGACATTAGCAATATCAGCTTCCGATGCTAAAGGCATTTCATTGTATTATGATGATTTTTGGATACCATCTTCTGGAGAGTTATACATTTACAATCATAAACAGACTCAAAAAATAGGTCCTTTTACCTCTAAACATAACCACAGTTCTGGTCTTTTTGCAACAGAGCTTATTAGTGGCGATATGCTAATTCTTGAATATTTTCAAGCTGATAATGAGTCCAATGATTTAAAATTATCTATTAATCGCTTTGCCTATGCCTACAAAGATATTAGTGGTGGGCAGTTAAATGGCTATAATTCTTCAGACGAATGTCAGGTTAATGCTAATTGCTCTGAGGGTAATGCGTGGGAAAATCAAAAAAAATCTGTTTGTAGAATACAAATTGGTTCAGGATGGAATGTTGGTCTTTGTACAGGTGTACTTGTAAACAATACTTTAAATAATTGTAATCCATATGTTCTCTCGGCTGATCATTGTTTTAGCGGTGGAGACATAAGTGACAATGGTTTAAATCAATCAATATTTTATTTTAATTATCGTTCAACAAATTGTAATAATTCAGTGCCGATTAATACTCATTCTGTAACTGGTTGTTCTAAGATAGCTAATAGTGGTGGAGAAGGTAATGTTGGTGACCCAGATTTCTTTTTGGTTGAATTGAATAGCGATCCAGATTTTGATCCTTATTTTTCTGGATGGAATAGAAGTAATATAGCTGCAACAAGTGGTGTAAGTATACATCATCCTTCAGGAGATATAATGAAAATTTCTACTTACACAAATACACTTTCTTCAGCAAGTGGACTTGGTTTTGGAAGTGATAACTCTACACATTGGCGTGTTTTTTGGTCTGAAACAGCAAATGGTCACGGTGTAACCGAAGGTGGTTCTTCAGGTTCACCGATTTATAATCAAAATGGATTATTGACAGGTGTATTAACAGGTGGTTCATCATTTTGTACTGCAACTAATCAATCAGATATTTATGGTAAATTTTGGCACGGTTGGGATCAGGTAGGTAATTCTAACTCCGAACAGCTAAAACCTTGGTTAGATCCTGCTAATACAAATGCTATTTCATTAAATGGTATATATTGTAATCAAAGTACTAACGTAACTGCTGCTTTTAATAGTTCAGCAACTAATGTTTGTTTAAACTCATCGGTTACTTATTCATCTTTATCATCAGGAGAAATCACTTCTTACAATTGGCAATTCCCTGGTGGTTCACCAGCTTCTGCAAATGGTCCTGGACCTCATACTGTGAATTACAATTCACCAGGTATTTACGATGTTTCTTTAACTGTTACTGGCACAGAAAATTTAGATGATTATATTATGACAGACTATATAAGTGTAGCTGCCAATTTAGTGGAGTTAGACTTCTTGCCTGACTGCTATGGCGAAGAAACTTCTTGGGAATTACAAAACACAAACGGTCAGGTAATTTATTCAGTTCCTAATGGTTATTATCCTGGAGGAAATACTGCTCAAGATATGGAGCCAAACCCAGAAAGTATTACTGAGAACTGGTGTTTAATGGACGGTTGCTATAAATTTGTGGTTGAAGATGAGTATGGCGATGGTTTGTACGGTTCGCAACATACGTGTGAGTTCGATGGAGACTTTACTATTTATGATAATAATGATAATATTCTTACTGAATTAAATGAGCCCAATTCTGATTTTGGTGATGATATAACGCTTAATTTTTGTGTCGAATCTGGTTTGTCAACTTCAGAATACAGCACTAATGCTTTACAGTTTAGTTTATTTCCTAATCCTACTTACGGATCTTTTGTTCTTGAGAGTAAAATCAATGGTCAAATTAAAATATATAATACTATTTGGGAAGAGATTTATTCGTCTATTAAAAGTGATTTTAAACACTCTATTGACATACAAGATTTAGAGGCTGGAATTTACCTCATTGAATTTAATAACTCTATTAAAAAACTCATAAAGCAGTAGTCCTGGTACTTTCAGAAAAAGATATTGATAGGGTAATAGAAATGGCTTGGGAAGATAGAACACCTTTTGATGCTATTGAGTTACAGTTTAACCTAAAAGAAAATGAGGTTCGTCAGCTAATGCGTAAGCACATGAAACGTTCTTCTTTTGTTATGTGGCGTAAACGTGTTAAGAGTAGAAAGACCAAACACCTTTCTCTAAGAATTTTTGTAAAAGGACGCTTTAAGTCTTCCAATCAAAAGTAGTTATTGTTTTAGTTCTTTTCTAATAACTTCAATTATTTCATGAAACTCAACTTTATCAAATAAACGTGTAAGTAAGATTATTTTACCATTTCTGTCCATTACAATATTTCGTGTTACTCCAGCTTTGGGAAGGGTAAATTGTTCAAACACTTGCCCGTTAGTGTCCAATGCAATGGGGTAAGTCACTTGCATTTCTTCAATGAATGTTGCTGTTTTTTCTTTTGACTCTTTAAGGTTCACTCCTAATAAAATAAAATCTTCATCTTTAAATTCTTGCCACACCTGAGTTTCCAAATGAGGCATCTCTTTTCTGCAAATACCACACCAAGAAGCTGTAAATTGTATCACACTTACCTTTCCTAACATTGATTCGTTGGTAATTGTAGTTCTATCTAGAAGTTCCATACTGAAATCAGGAGATCTGTCACCAACTTTAACTCTGTAACCTCTGTTGTCTTCATTAGTACCACAGGCAATAGAGAATGCAAAAATTGTAGCTAAAAAAAGGATGTTTTTCATATCTATACTTCGCTTAAAATGTTTTTGATAGTATTACAAGCCTTAATAATTTCTTCTTCAGAAATAATAAGTGGTGGAGATAGACGTACTGATGTATCAGTAAACAAGAAAAAGAACATAATTAAACCTTGTTTGTAACCTTTTTCTACAAGGTATTGACAGAGTTTAGCGTTATCCAATTCTATGGCTAGCATCAAGCCTTTGCCTCGCACTTCTTTAATTTTTGGGTGGTTTAAATTTTTTCTAAAAATCTTCTCTTTACGTTTTATAGATTTAATGATGTTTTTATCTTCTACTAGAGTAGTTAGAGTAGCAAGTGAGGCAGCACAACAAACGGGATGCCCTCCAAAGGTTGTAATATGACCAAGTTTAGGATTATCTTTAAGTTCGTTCATATTCTCTTTAGAACTGATGAAGCAACCAATAGGCATACCTCCACCCATACCTTTAGCTATACATAGGATATCAGGACTTACGCCAAAGGTATCAATAGCAAATAATTGACCAGTTCTTCCAAAACCAGTTTGTATTTCGTCAAAAATAAGCATCGCACCTACTTCATCACAACGTTGTCTGAGTGCTTCTAACCATTTTGTAGAAGGAACTTTGAATCCTGTTGCACCTTGAATTGGTTCAACAACTACAGCCGCTGTTAAATGGTCTATTAATACTAATTGCTCTATACTATCGTAATCAATCAATTCACATTCGGGGAGTAGTGGGCGGTATTTGGTTTTATATAGCTCCATACCCATAATACTAAGAGCGCCATGTGTGCTACCATGATAACTATTATTAAACGATATTATCTTACTTTTTGAAGTAATACGTTTAGCTAATTTCATAGCACCTTCAATAGCTTCTGTTCCAGAATTTACTAAGTAGGTACAATTTAAACTTTCAGGCAAGTTTTTGACTAGTAGTTGTGAAAGTTTGTACTGAGGTGATTGAACATACTCACCATACACCATCACATGTGCATAACGTTCCATTTGTTCATTAACGCTTTGTAAAATTTTAGGGTGACTATGTCCTAATGTACAGGCAGATACTCCAGCAACTAAGTCTAAATATTTTTTGTTATTGACGTCATAAATATACATCCCTTCGGCATGAGAAATTTCCATACCATTTGCAAAGGGTGTAGTTTGGGCTTGATGTTTGAAAAATACATTTTGCCCTGTTGTATATTTACTTTCTTTTGACAACTTTTAATGCAGCCTTAACAATACTACGAGAGTCTAATCCATATTTAGCCATGAGCTCTTTGGGTTTACCACTTTCACCAAATGTATCGTTAACACCTACCATTTCGATAGGTGTCGGGTTATTTCTTGAAAGACATTGTGCTATGCTATCGCCAAGTCCACCATTTAACATATGTTCTTCGGCACTTACCACACATTTTGTTTTAGCTACAGACTCTAAGATTGCTTTTTCATCTAATGGCTTAATAGTGTGAATATTAATTATTTCAGCATTTATAGCTTGTTCTTCTAAAATTTTTTGTGCTTCCATAGCCTCCCATACCAAATGACCCGTAGCAAAAATACTAACATCTTTTCCTTCTTTTAGACAAATAGCTTTTCCTATTTCAAAGTTTTGGTTTTCAAGAGTGAAATTAGGCACTTTGGGTCTACCAAAACGAAGGTACACAGGTCCATTATGTTCTGCTATAGCTATTGTTGCAGCCTTAGTTTGATTATAATCACATGTGTTGATAACAACCATGCCGGGTAACATTTTCATCATACCTATATCTTCTAAAACTTGGTGAGTAGCACCATCTTCACCTAAAGTTATACCTGCGTGAGAAGCGCATATTTTGACATTTTTTTCTGAGTAGGATATAGATTGTCTGATTTGGTCGTAAACTCTTGATGTAGAGAAGTTAGCAAAAGTGCCAGTAAAAGGAATTTTCCCTCCTATGGTTAATCCTGCTGCTATGCCCATCATATTAGCTTCTGCTATACCCACTTGAAAAAAACGTTTAGGATGATTAGCTGCAAATTCATTCATCTTCAAAGAACCTGTGAGGTCAGCGCATAATGCCACAACATTAGGATTGCTTTTACCAAGTTCACTTAATCCTGCTCCAAATCCTGAGCGTGTGTCTTTTATTTCCATAATTATAGTTTTATTGATACGGTTTTTATAGAACTTACTTTAAATGTTTTTTCTTTTGTGTACTCGCTAGAGGAGGCATTTTTTGCCCTATAAACTACCTTGTATTTTCCTGGTAATAGATAAAGCACTTGTCTTACTTTTTTGGTGTTCAAATCACAAACCCATTTCAATTCATTACTTACTTCAAATATACTTCCATAGGGTAACGATGAGGCCGATAAAACAACTAAACCTGGTTCAGGAATTTTTACATTGGTAGATTCACTCTGATTGACTCTAACGGTTTCATAAATACGAGGTAAAGTCAAAATTTCTAGGTCATATTCACCTGTTAAATACCTTTGTTTAGTATTTAGTTGTTGAACGTTAAGAGTTTCAGTTTTGCTTTTTTCTCTGACAATACATTCTACTTTAGTTTTATTAATTGTTGAACTAATACTCAATGTGCCTTGTGGACATTTTATGGGTATTGTAGTGTGTTTGCCTGGAATTAATTTCCAATCTCCTTCCGCTACTGTCTTAGGTATTGTATGGGCAACAACTTTATAACTTAATACTGGATCAATATTCAAGGTGTCAGGGTTGCCTCTACTGTTCATAGTATGTATAAAATTGTATTGTAGAATTCCTGAAAAAGAATCGTAAAAGCTGAGTGGTACATTTGTTTCCGTAGGCATTTCATTTTCGTCTAATAGATTAACTTGAGCAGTAGTTGAGTTTAGTACTTGAGAAATGACTACATCTAAAATGTTTTTGAATTCATCAGGGTTTCTAGCATCGTAAAACGTACCCACACATTCAAAATTTATCTTGTATTCTTCACTAAGACCAATACCGATAACAAAAGGTTTAAGAATTATTTTTTTCTCTTGGAATAGCCTAGAGACAGCGCATGGGTCACCACCACATTCTTCTATACCATCTGTAATTAGAATAACGATGTTTCTAGAATTCGATGTGACATCAGGAAAGTCTAAAGCGCCTGATTCTAGTGCCTTTGCAATTGGAGTTGTACCTTTAGGTAGAAGTGTTGCTAATCTGTTTTTTATGGCAGGTATGTTATTGTTTCCAAAAGGAACTTCTAGTCTAGTATCCCTACAATCTTGAGGAGGTGATGGTTTTTGATGACCATAACATCTTAATCCCAGTTGTAAGTTTTCTTTATTGTCAAGACTGTCTAAAATATTGCTAAGCAATTCTTTGGCAATTTCCATTCGGCTATTACCTTCCCATTGAGCATACATACTTTGGGAAGCATCAAAAATGAATAGTACACGAGTAATGTTTTCTTTTTGGGCAAAGGTTTTGTTGGGATTTGATAAACCGATACAAATTATCAGTATGGCTATAAAGATATGTTTGTTTATGTTTATCATTTAATAATCACCAAGTGACTCTGGATTTTGACTAAGAGCATCTGCTAACTGTTCGTCGTTCGGTGCAACACCATGCCATTTGTGGGTACCCATCATAAAATCAACGCCATTACCCATTTCAGTGTGCATAATTACGCAAATGGGCTTACCATTACCACACAATGATTTAGCTTTGTTTAAAACGTCAATAACATCATTAATGTTGTTGCCGTTTTCTATTTCTAACACTTCCCAATCAAAGGCTTTAAATTTATTAGCAATATTTCCCATAGGAAGAACCTCATCTAGTGAGCCATCAATTTGTTTTTGATTATAATCAATTGTACAAATTAAATTATCGACTTTGTTCCCAGAAGCATACATAGCAGCCTCCCATATTTGTCCTTCTTGTAATTCACCATCCCCGTGCAAACTGTAAACTATGGAATTGTCCTTATTTAACTTTTTAGTTAGCGCAGCACCAATAGCTACTGACATTCCTTGACCTAACGAACCAGAGGCAATTCTTACACCAGGAAGTTTATCGTGAGTTGCAGGGTGTCCCTGAAGTCTAGAGTTAATGGTTCTGAAAGTCGACAATTCTTTAACATCAAAATATCCTCTTCTTGCTAAAACACTGTAAAGGACAGGAGAGATATGACCATTGGATAGGAAAAATAAATCTTCG
>CESP01091446.1_pt1 | contig 11972 bp, 12 predicted proteins | sample 531211 | NCBI WGS metagenome assembly CESP01 (sample SAMEA2622074, study PRJEB7988) | marine metagenome | biome: marine biome (ENVO:00000447); feature: surface water layer (ENVO:00002042); material: "saline water (ENVO:00002010), including plankton (ENVO:xxxxxxxx)" | depth 5 m | reverse complement strand
GAAACTATTGCTGGAATAATAAGTAAAAAACAAAATGGATTAAATATTCCGCCAGTCAAGTATAACAAAATACTTAATTGTATTATGTCATAAACTAAAAAAACTGATGAATATAAATCTTTAAGTTGATTAAATTTAATTCCAAATTGTAAATAAAGATTAGTAATTAAGCCTACAAAAATTATTAGATAGCTTAACTCAATCGGAAATGGCAATTTAAGGTAGAAATATACACTGCTGATAGCTAAAAACTGTCCAAAAATAGCGATATATCTAAGAATTGTAAGGGTATTTTTGTCTAAGTTAAGGTTCTCTTTTGTCCTAAAAAGAGTGGATAAATTCATCAAAATATTAAATATCTAGATTGGTTACGTCTAAAGCATTGTTTGTAATAAAATCTTTTCTTGGCGCAACTTCATCGCCCATAAGGACTTTAATCATTTTTTGATCATCTTTTGATTTATCTTTGGTTCCTTTAGAATATTGTACTCTTAACATAGTTCTGTTGTCTGGGTTTAATGTTGTCTCCCAAAGCTCTTCAGGATTCATTTCTCCTAATCCCTTAAAACGTTGAATAGATAATTTATCTCTTTGATCTTGCAAAAATTTTTTATATTCGGATGAACCTTTTTTTATTTTTTTATCAAATTTTCCTTCATTAATAATATAATCTTCCAAAGCTTTTTCGTCTTTTATATATACACTTTTATTCGCTTTGGTTACTTTGAATAATGGTGGTTGTGCTAGATATACGTGTCCATTTTCTATTAATTGATTAAATGGATAATTATTAAAGAACGTTAATAAAAGTGTTCTTATGTGGGAACCATCTACATCAGCGTCTGTCATTATTACAATCTTGTCGTATCTTAAATTTTCTATACTAAAATCTTTTGATCCGGTACCTAAAGCGTTTATTAAAGTTACAATCTCATTAGATGACATCATCTTAGATAAAGCTTTTGTTGATTGGTCTTCCCCATTGGTTTTTCCGTTAACAAATGTATTTAAAATTTTTCCTCTTAAAGGAAGAACGGCTTGATACTCTCTCACTCTGCCTTGTTTTGCTGAGCCGCCTGCTGAGTCTCCTTCTACTATGAATAATTCTGTTCCTTCTCGTTTTTGTATTTGACAGTCTGCAAGTTTACCAGGTAAGCCTGACAACTCGAAAGATCCTTTTCGTCTAACGCTATCTCTGGCTTTTCTAGCAACATCTCTTGCCATTGCAGCTTGTGTAATTTTTTCTAAAACAGTTTTAGCAATTGAAGGATTTTGATCAAACCATGTTGAAACTTTTTCGCTAATAATGTGTTCAACAATATTTCTTATCTCAGATGATACTAGTTTATCTTTTGTTTGAGATGAAAACTTTGGATCAGGCATCTTTATTGATAATACAGCAGTTAAACCTTCCTTTATATCTTCACCTGATAAAGTAATTTTATTTTTTTTATTATTTTTATCAGCTGTATATTTATTTATCACTCTTGTTAATGCACTTCTAAAACCAAGCAAATGAGTCCCTCCATCTTTTTGTGGAATATTGTTTGTAAATGGCAAAACTTCTTCAGAATATCCCGCGTTCCATTCAAATGAGCACTCTACGACGACATTATTTTTTGCTGCGGTTACATACACAGGTTTTTTAAATACTTCTTTTTCATTTTTATTAATTAAGATTGGTTTTTTATTATTAATATGCTTAACAAATTCCAATATACCGCCATCATATTTATGTAAGAATTCTCTCGCTTTTTTTGATGTGTTATCAATTAGCTTAATCGCTATTCCTTTATTTAAAAAGGCTAACTCTCTTATTCTTTTTTCGAGCACAGTGGTGCTAAATTTAATAGATGAAAAAATTTTATTTGATGGTAAAAAACATATTCTAGTACCTTTTTTTTTTGTTTTTCCAACTTTCTTTAATGGTTTAATTGTATTTCCGTCTTTAAATTTAATTTCATATTCATTGCCATCACGAAAGATATTTAATTTTAATTCCTCAGACAAAGCATTCACAACCGAAACTCCAACTCCATGCAGTCCTCCTGATACTTTATAGGAATCATGATCAAATTTTCCCCCTGCGTGTAGTTGTGTCATTATCACCTCTGCGGCTGACATCTTTTCACCTTTATGCATATCAACTGGTATACCTCTCCCATCATCATCGACTGTTACTGTATTATCCGAGTTAATTGAAACATTGATATTTTTACAGTGGCCAGCTAATGCTTCGTCTATAGAGTTATCTATAACCTCAAAAACCATATGGTGTAAGCCAGATCCATCGTCTGTATCTCCAATATACATACCTGGACGTTTTCTTACTGCATCAAGCCCTTTGAGAACTTTTATTGAGTCTGCGCCATAGGATGGCTTATTTTTTAAATCTGAATTTTTAGACATTTTTTAGAATAATTTAGTATATCATTTTTTTAATCAAATATAAAATCGGTTTCGAGTGACATGACTTAAAACTATTTGTTATCAACAATTATAGAGCTAAAAATAAAAAATATTTTAAATTTTAATAAAACTATATTTTCATTGGCATTATGACATAATAACTATTTTTATCTGAGAAATCTTCAATCAACACTGGCGACACAGAGTCCTTTAAATTCATTTTTATATTTTTATCTTCAACTTCGGAGGCTATATCAATAAGATATTTAGAATTGAAACTAATATTTAAACTTTCTGCGCTAAATTGTGCTTTAATTTTTTCATTACCCTCCCCAGAGTTTGCGCTATTTACGGAAAGTTGAACATTATCTTTATTTATAAGCAGTTTGACACCTTCTTTTCTATCAAGTGATACACTTGCTACCCTCTCAATAGAATTAATAAATTCTTTAGAAGATACAACTAAAGTTTTATCATTAGCTGTTGGAACAACTTTTTTATAATCTGGAAATTTTCCATCAATTACTTTTGAAATTAATTTCATATTACCAAGATTAAATTTGATTTTATTATCACTTGTCTGCATTGTTAATTGATCGCTATTTTCAGCTAATAAAGAGCAAAGTTGAAAGGCAGTTTTTCTTGGTAATATCAAGGATGTAAAATTTGTTGCAGTATCAATTTCTAAACTACTAGAAGATAATCTGTGGCTATCAGTTGCAACTCCTGTTAAAAAGTTTCTTCCATGCGCCTCTGTAAGATGAAGAAATATTCCATTTAAATAGTGTCTGGTATCATCATTCGAGATTGAAATTCTAGTTTTGTTTAAAAGCTTCAAAAACCTATTATTGTTTAATGAAATGGTTTGTCCTTCAAATTCATCGGTAAACGTTGGGAAATTATCAGTTGGTAAACACAAAAGATTAAAATCTACATTTTCACTTTTCAAGCTAAGTTTATTTTCTGATTTTAATTCAAAATTAAGTTCTGCATCTGATGGGATTTTTCTTAAAATATCGTAAATTATAGCTGCAGAAGTTGTTGTACTTCCATCTTTTACAATTTTTACATCATTTATTTCATCATAAAAAATAATATCAAGATCAGTTGCTACTATAGATAATTTTTTATCTTTTAATTGCAATAAGACATTTGAAAGTATTGGAAGAGTATTCTTTTTCTCAACTACACCTTGAACGAAATTTAATGATTTTAATAAAATATCTCTTTTAACTACAAATTGCATTTAATCACTGTTCTAACAATAAACTTTTTATCTGACTAATATTTTTCTTCATCTCATCATCTTGTTCAGAAAGTCTAGTAATAGTTTTTACAGCATGGATGACTGTAGTGTGATCTCTATTTGCAAATCTTCTACCTATTTCTGGTAAAGATCTTGTTGTCATTTTTTTAGCTAAAAACATTGCTATCTGCCGAGGTCTTGCAAGTGGTCTGGATCTTCGCTGAGATAACATTTCACTTAAAGCGATATTAAAATAGTTCGATACAACATTTTGTATTTTATCAACAGTTATGACTCTTATTTGACTGAAAACATCTTTTAGGATGTTTTTACAATCCCCAATGGTAAGCTCTTTGTTGTGTACTCTGCTAAAAGCTATTACTCTATTCAAAACTCCGATAAGTTCTCTGATATTTGTTTTACTCTCACTTCCAATGTAATTTACTACTGTGTCACTCAAGTTTATATTTTCTTTGAATTGATTTTGTATTTCTTCAATTTTCTTTTTTATTATTTTTATTTTTAAATCTAAATCTGGTGTTTCGATATCAACTACTAGCCCACCAGAAAGTCTTGATTTTATTCTTTCTTGAACTCTATCTAGTTTCAACGGTGCACGATCTGCAGAAATAATGATTTGTGATCCTTTGTCCATAAGACTATTAAAAGTGTGAAAAAACTCTTCTTGTAAGCTCTCTTTTCCACTTATAAATTGAATATCGTCTATTATAAAAACTGAAGATTTCCTAAAAAAATCCTTAAAATTAACCATATCATTTTTTTTTATTGATTTTATAAAATGATACATAAATCTCTCTGCAGAAATAAACATTACGTTGTTTTTTTCCTGTAGTTCTAATCCAATTGCATTTAATAAATGCGTTTTACCAAGACCGACACCACCACAAATATATAATGGATTGTAACGAGAAATATGTTCACAAACTTTTTTTGAATATGATAAAGCAATATCGTTACTTTTTCCTTGTATGAAGCTATCAAAGTTAAGACTAGGATTAAGTCTATTATAATTTAAAATTGAGTCCTGGATCTCTGTAACTTTATTAATTTCATTAATTTTTATATATTCCTGATTTTGCTTGTTTTCTTCGATAATTTTAAACTCGATCCTGTTTAAACTAAGTTTAAAACTTTTTACTTGCTCTAAAATTTTGTCTAAATATCTTGAAACAATCCAATCTCTAAAAAATCTAGTTGGTACACCGAGAATTAGATAATCATTATATTCTTTAACAAGAGATATTTTTTGAAGCCAACTATTATAAACTTCGGCACCAAAGGTTTTTTTAAATGAATTTTGTATTTCTTCCCAGTTAAGCGTTTTTTCTTCTTCAGAAATAAAAGCGTTTTGTTTTTTTATAATATTATTTTCCATGTAGAAAGTCTAATAGAAGATTCTATAATCGATCTTTTAAAAAAATTTGCAACAAGTTTTTATTCAAATTAAAAAAAAAAAGGTTTTAGGTTGTACACTTATCGTTTAGATAGAATTTCAAAAAAAGTTCAACTACTTAAATTAAGTTTCAATATTTAGTAAGGGTATTCTAAATGTAGATAAAAAAAATTCTATCAACTACGAATTGTTATTTGGTAAAAATTTTTTTAGAGATTTTTGAAATTTTTCGTGAAGCAGTATTTTTGTTTATAATACCTGTTTTAGCAACCTGCATTAGAATTGATTGAAATTTTGAAAAATATTTCTTTGCTTTATCTTTTTCTTTATTATTTAAGAAAGTATCCATTTCTTTAATAGCATTTTTGTACTTACTTTTTCTAATCCTATTAACTTGAGTCTGTTTTTTTACTCTTCTTACTCTCCTGATTGCTGATTTGGTATTAGGCATATTTTTACGATTGTATATATGTGCAATTAAATACGGTCAACTTTATTATTTTTGACATTTATCACAGTAAAAGGTTGATCGATTAGATATGATAATTTTCTTTATTATGCCTCTACAGTTTTTATTTTTACATTTTTTCCCTTTTTTACTGTAAACGTTAAAATATTGCTGAAATGAACCTTTTTTTCCACTACTACTAGAAAAATCTCTAATAGAGGAACCGCCAAGGATTATAGCTTTCTTAATTACCTTCTTGGTATAATTTATAATTTTTTTAATCTCATCTACAGAAAGTTCTTTGACTTTTTTATTAGGTTTTACTCCACTAAAAAACAGGATTTCGTTTACATAAATATTTCCAAGTCCAGCTATAAATTTTTGATCCATCAATAAATTTTTTATATTTCTTTCTTTACCTAAAATATAGTTTTTAAAGTATCGAATATTAAATTTAATACTTAGAGGCTCAGGACCTAGGTGTTGGAGATGAGCATTTTGGTCTAGATCATTTCGTTTTATAAACTTTATGAAACCAAATTTTCTGATATCATTATAAATTAGTTTTTGATTGTTTGATAAATCGAAGATTAACCGATCGTGTTTTTCATCTTTATCATAATTTATATCATAGTAAAAACTTGTTTTTAATTTTATTTTTTTAGAGTTAATAAAAAAAAATTTTCCCGTCATACCTAAATGTACTAACATTACAATATCTTTATTGAAGAAAAATAATAGATATTTTGATCTTCTAGAAATTTTCTTAAACTTCAGTCCAACAATCTTTTTCATTTTATTTCTATCAATTTTATACCTTAATCTTCCATCGTTTATTTTAATTGCTTTTACAATTAAATTTTGCATTTTGTTAATTAAGGACCTTTTAACAACTTCAACTTCTGGTAATTCTGGCATATAATTAAAATATATGAAAAGTACTATTCAGGATAAAGCCAAATTAGTCAATTCTGTATTTTCGGACGTGTATGATAAATACGATTTGATGAATGACGTTATGTCATTGGGAATTCATCGTATTTGGAAGAAAAAATTTATTGACTGGATGAGTCCAACTAAAGACTCCTCATTAATCGATGTCGCTTCAGGCACTGGGGATATAGCAAAATTATTTTCTTCAAGAAATAAAAATTTATCACCCATCACCTGTATAGAGCCAAATGAAGATATGTTTAAGAAGGGAAAAGAGAATTTAGTAAATTTTAAGAACATTAAATGGATAAAGTCTAGGGCCGAGAAATTGCCTGTTAAAGATAATATGTACGACTTTTACTCAATTAGCTATGGAATAAGAAATGTTTCTGATATTAATAAAGCTCTTCAAGAAGCTTACAGAGTTTTAAAACCAGGTGGTCGTTTTATGTGTTTAGAATTTTCAAAAATAGATAATGAGATATTGAATTTGTTATACAAAAATTATTCAAAAGCTATTCCCGCTTTAGGAGGTTATATTGTCGGATCATCAAAACCTTATGAATATTTGGTCAACAGCATAGACTCTTTCTATAATCAAGAGCGGCTTTTGGAAATAATAACTAAAAATGGTTTCACCCATGTACAATACAGAAATCTTTCTAGCGGTATCTCAGCTATACATTCCGGGTGGAAGATTTAAATGTTAAAAAGAGTTTTTAAATTATTTAAGATTGCCAGAAAATTATCTACCTCAGGTGCTATTGATACTATAAATCAGGTACATCAAATACCAATGCCAATAAATTTATTTTTTAGTTTAATATCTATTGGATCAAAAAGTACTCGTTTACAAAATAGTAATCCAGGTCAAAACCTTTGTGGGGCTCTACAAGATATGGGTACCACATTTATAAAACTTGGACAATTTTTAGCTACCCGACCAGACATTATTGGTGAACAGATGGCAAAAGATTTAGAAAAACTTCAAGATAAAGTCCCTGCTTTTGAACTTTATGAAGCAAAAAAAGTAATAAAAAAAGAAATTGGTGAAAAACAATATCAAAATATTATTGAAATAGGTGAACCAATTGCGGCTGCATCCATTGCCCAAGTTCATTTTGCTAAAATTAAAAATGAAAATAAAGAAAAACAGGTAGCAATAAAAATTTTGAGACCTGATATAGAGCAATTGTTTAATGAGGAGTTAGATGCTTTGATGTTGTTTGCATACATCGTAGAAAATACAATTTCGAAAGCTAAAAGATTGAAACTAGTAGAAGTAGTACACCTTTTGAGAGAAATTACTAATATCGAAATGGATCTAAGATTTGAAGCAGCAGCAGCTAATGAACTATATGAAAATACTAAACTAGATAGGGGCTTTAATGTTCCAAAAATTTATTGGAATTATACAACAAAAAAAATACTTACTTTAGATAAAGTAAATGGTGTTTCAATTAGAGAACAAGAAAAATTAAAAGATCAGGGTATAGATTTAAAACTTTTAGCTGAAAATTTAATTCAACATTTTTTAAAACAAGCCGTTAGAGACGGTTTTTTCCACGGTGACATGCACCAAGGAAATCTATTTGTAGATCCAAATGGCAATATTGTTCCTGTTGATTTTGGAATTATGGGTAGACTAAATAAAAATAATAGGAAGTTTTTAGCTGAAATTTTATATGGTTTCATACAAAGGGACTATGTAAAAGTTGCAGAGGTTCACTTTCAAGCTGGCTTGGTTCCTCAAAATGCATCTAAAGATGAATTTGCCCAAGCGTTACGCTCTGTAGGTGAACCAATTTTTGGCCAATCTATTAAAGATATATCTGGGGGAAATTTACTTGCACAATTATTTGAAATTACAGAAAAATTCAATATGGCTACACAACCTCCATTATTGTTACTTCAGAAAACAATGGTTGTTGTTGAAGGTGTTGCAAGAAAATTATACCCGGAGACAAATATTTGGGAGGTATCTAAACCTGTTTTGGAAGATTGGCTTAAAAGCTTGAAAAGTCCTAAATCAACAATTGATACAGCTTTAAATACATCTGCTGAAATAATAAAGCGAATACCTGACTTTCCTAATTTGATGGATAAGGCTGAATATGCATTAAAACTTGTGGCTGAGGGAAAATTAAATCTGGGTATTAACAACAAAAGCCTAGAAATGGAGCAGATGAAGATAAAAAATTTTAGAAATAATATCGTAATAAGTTTTTTTGGTATTGTAATTGTCTTCTTGTTGGTATTTTAATCTAGGTTAATGACGTTAAAAAATAAAAAAATCTTAATAATTATTGGGGGTGGTATAGCTGCCTACAAATCGCTTGATCTAATTAGACTGCTTAAAAAGAATAATGTGGACATAAAAACAATTCTTACAAAAAGTGGTAGAGAATTTGTTACGCCTTTATCTATATCAACATTAACTCAATCAAAAACATTTGAAAATATGTTTGATAGTGAGACTGAAGCAGAAATAGATCATATTGCACTCTCTAGATGGGCCGATATTATTCTAGTATTGCCAACTACTGCTAATTTTATGAGTAAACTATCAATAGGAAAAGCAGAAGACCTGGCTACTACTGTATTGTTAGCAGCAGACAAAGATATAATTTTAGTGCCAGCTATGAATGTCAGAATGTGGTTGCATAAAGCTACTCAATCAAATTTGAAGATTTTACAAGACTTCGGTTATACATTTATAGGACCTGAGAAAGGTGAAATGGCATGTGGAGAGTTTGGTGAGGGTAAAATGTCAAGTCCAAGACAGATTTATGCATACTTGAAAAATTATTTTGATAAAAAAGATATTGTTAAAAAAAGAAATCTTAAAGCCTTAGTGACTGCGGGGCCTACAAGAGAATACATTGACCCAGTAAGATATATTTCTAATGAGTCAAGTGGCAAACAAGGTTATGAAATTGCTATAGCTCTAAATAAACTTGGTATAAAAACAACACTAATAACTGGACCTTCAAAGTTAGCTTCCCCAAAAGGAATTATAATTAAAAAAATAGTAACAGCTGATGAAATGTTCAATGAAGTAAAAAAAACTTTGCCGGTAGATTTAGCTGTTTGCGCTGCAGCAGTGGCTGATTTTAAACCTGCTGAAAAGTTTAAAAATAAAATTAAAAAAAATAAATCAAATTTTAAATCAATAGATTTTGTTAAAAATAATGATATTTTAGATTTTTTATCAAAAAATAATAGAAACAGACCTCAAATAGTTGCTGGTTTTTCCGCAGAAACTACAAGTTTAATTAAAAACTCTTCGCAAAAATTGAAAAGTAAAAATTGTGACCTAATTTTTGCTAATGATGTTTCTAAAAAAGAGATTGGTTTTAATTCCGATTTCAATAAAGTTTCAATGATAGATCAAAAAGGAAATATAAAAATAATACCTAAAAATAAAAAAAGTTTTATTGCTAATAAAATTGCCAAGATTTTATTAAACAAATTAATTGATGAAAGAAATATTAATTAAAAAATTATCAAAAAACGTAATTTTACCAAAATACGAGACAGAGGATTCTTCGGGTTTAGACCTGGCGGCTAATATAGATGAGCAAATCAAAATTCCACCTGGTAAATCCAAAATTATACCGACGGGATTAGCTGTAGCTATTCCGAGAAATTTTGAAATTCAAATAAGACCTAGATCAGGGTTAGCAGCAAAGAGTCAAATAAGTGTTTTAAACACGCCAGGGACAATTGATGCTGATTATAGAGGAGAGATAAAAGTTATATTAATTAATCTGAGTGATAAAGTTTTTGTTGTTGAAAAAGGGTCACGCATCGCACAAATGGTGTTATGTCCTGTTATTAAAGCATCATTAAAAGAGGTGACGGAATTAGAAAACACTAAACGTGGTTCGGGTGGATTCGGATCTACAGGAATTAAATAATCCATGACATTAAATCTTAAAGAATTTAAAAGATTTGAAAAACAAATTATCTTAAAAAAAATTGGAATATACGGTCAAAAAAAAATTAAAAAAGCAAAAGTTTTGGTTGTAGGAGTAGGTGGGCTTGGTTGTCCATTGCTCTCGTACTTGGCTTCATCTGGTGTTAATAATATAGGAATAGTAGATCATGATAAAATAGAGCTAGGTAATTTAAATAGACAGATTTTATTTGATGCCTCAGATCTTGGCAAATATAAAGTTAATCAAGCTAAAATAAAAATAAAAAAAATTTACAACCAAATAAAAATAAAGACTTTCAAAACTCAAATTTCAAAAAAAAATATTAAGTCAATTTTAAAAGATTACGATATCATCTGTGATGGGACCGATAATTTTGATACGAGATTATTAATCAATGATTATTGTAAAAAAAATAAGAAAATTTTAATCTCAGCTGCAATTAGCAAGTTTGACGGACATCTATTTAAATTTAACTTTAAGAAGAAGACATCGTGTTTCAGATGTTTTATGCCACAAAAACCTTTTCAAGAAATGAATTGCGATGTAGAGGGATTATTTCCTCCTGTTGCTGGTATATTGGGCTCTTTGCAAGCGAATGAGGTATTAAAAACTATTTTAAATCTTAAAGATGACTTAAATGGCAATATTTTAATTTTTGACTCCCTAAAAATGATTATAAGAAAATCAAAAATACAAATTAATCCGAAATGCTCAAATATATGCAAAAGATAATTGCTGTTTTTTTAATTTTTTTTAATTTTGGGGATGTTTTCTCTAATGAGGAATATTTTTTAACTTTAAGAAACGATAAAGTCAATTTACGTCAAGGGCCCTCATTTGATTACCCAATAAAAATATTTTATAAAAAAAAATATCTCCCAGTGCTAATTCAAGATAGTTCAAATAATTTTAGAAAAATTAGAGATCACGAAAATAATTCTGGTTGGATACATATTTCTCAATTATCCAAAAAAAAGGCTGCAATCGTTATTGAGGATGAGTTAATTATGTTTAGTAATTCAACAATATATTCAAATCCGATTGCTCTTCTCAAAAAAGGCAGACTCGTGAAGATAAAAAAATGTAATGATAATTGGTGTAAAGCTATTTCTGGTGATTTTAAAGGATGGTTAAAAAAAGAGAGTCTATGGGGATTATTGTAATCTATTTTTTATATTTTGCAGTCCAAACTTTATCAAGAACAAAATACCAAACTGCATTTGCTAGTGGCTCAACAATTGCATCCGTGAGAGCGATCATAAAAGATACGTCTGCAACTAACATTAGAACAGTAATGGCAATAGCAAAGTGACCAATTGTGTAAATTATTGTCCTTAATATCGATCCTTTATTATTATAGTAAATATTTTTTGTTGCTGAAAAAATTCCGTGTGTAAATTCTGTCATTTAATTAAATGGGTTTTCTAGAACACAAGCAACTAAGTGTATTCTATTTTGCTCACCTCCGTTAAAAAAGTTATGGTATTTCGTATTATTTGTAATTGTGACTGATCCATCTGCGGGCATGTGTTTACTTACATCCTCAATAACCATTCTGCAGCCTTTGTTTGTAATAATTGG
>CESP01082751.1_pt1 | contig 11973 bp, 11 predicted proteins | sample 531211 | NCBI WGS metagenome assembly CESP01 (sample SAMEA2622074, study PRJEB7988) | marine metagenome | biome: marine biome (ENVO:00000447); feature: surface water layer (ENVO:00002042); material: "saline water (ENVO:00002010), including plankton (ENVO:xxxxxxxx)" | depth 5 m | reverse complement strand
AAAAAAAATTATAATGTATCATTGGATTCTGATAAAAACATTTTACCTCTAATCGGATCAAAAGAAGGGATATTGCATATCTCATTGGCATTTCTAAACAAAGGGGATAAAGTTTTAATACCAAACCCAGGCTATCCAAGCTATCAATCAATAACAAAATTAGTAGGTGCAGAACCAATATTTTATCCCCTCCTTGAAAAAAATAATTGGCTTCCTGATTTAGATTCACTCAAATTATTAGTTTCAGATAACGTAAAATTGATGTGGATCAATTATCCTAATATGCCGACTGGGAAAAATTCAAACAGTGAGTTTTTTAAAAAAATATATGATTTTGCGGTTTCCAACGATATTCTTGTTATTAATGATAATCCTTACAGCTTTATTTTAAATGATAAACCCTTAAGCTTTTTGTCTGTTGATTCCAGTTTTGATCATTGTTTGGAACTTAATTCATTGAGCAAGTCCCATAACATGGCAGGATGGAGAGTTGGTATGGTTTTGGGCTCCAAAAATAATATAGATACAATTCTCAAGGTTAAATCAAATATCGATTCTGGCATGTACTATGCTATTCAAAAGGGTGCCATTGAGGCATTGTGTCTGAATAGTTCGTGGTATAAGTCACTGAACAAAATTTACAGAAAAAGAAGAGAAATTATTTATAAAATTTGCGATAAGTTAAAGTTGAAATATGACAAAAATTCATCTGGTATGTTTGTTTGGGCAAAAATTAAGAGTCTAGATATAACATCAATAGAATTTGTTGACAATCTCCTTTACAATAAAGAAATTTTCATCACTCCAGGATCAATTTTTGGAACAAATGGTGAAGGTTACGTCAGGCTCTCACTTTGCTTGAGTCAGGACAAATTAAAGGAGGCATTAAATAAATTATTATGAAGATTGGTATAATTGGTGTTGGCTTAATGGGAGGGTCTTTTGCCCTTGATTTTCGATCAATATATACAAATTCAAAAATTTATGGCTTTGATGTTGACATCAAGAATTTTAAATATTCAATTGATAATAAAATAGTTGATGAATTATTGACCGAAACAAATTGTAAAGAGTTAGATTTTCTTATTGTTTCAGTACCTGTTCATGTTATACCTGATGTTGTTAAAAAGTATCTGGATTTTGTTGGGCCTAATACATTAGTTATTGATTTAGGTTCAACAAAAAATAGTATTTGTAATTCCTTAAATAATCATCCAAAAAGAGACCAATTCTTAGCATCACATCCAATTGCAGGAACAGAGAATAGTGGTCCAAAATCTGCTATTAAAGGTCTATATATAAACTCGATAAATATTATATGTGAGTCACATAAAACTAGGTCAGAACTGCTTGAAAAAGCATTAAAATTATTTAAAAATTTAAGGATGAAAATTATTAATATGGACCCGGTAAAACATGATAAAAATATTGCATATGTATCACATTTGTCTCATATCTCATCTTTTATGTTAGCTAAAACCGTTCTCGATAAGAAATTGGTTAGAAAAAATATTTTTGACTTGGCTGGTAGTGGGTTTGAGTCAACAGTTAGGTTAGCAAAAAGTTCACCTGAAACATGGGGTTCAATTTTCAATGATAATAAATCTAATCTTGTTGAAGCATTAAATGAATATATTGATAACTTGAGTGATATAAAAAGTCTAATAGAAAAAAGTCAGAATGATTTACTTTTTGATGAGCTTAGTAAAATCAATTTAATAAGAAAAATTTTATCAGGAATTAAAATTAAATAAAATGAAAAATAATAGTAAACTAAGAACTTGGTTAGATGATTTTAATCTTGAGCATCCATTGGTCATCGCAGGGCCATGTAGTGCTGAGACAGAATCTCAGGTCTTGCAAATCGCACACGAACTAAAAAATAGTGATGTATCAATTTTTAGAGCCGGTATCTGGAAGCCTAGAACACGACCTGGAAATTTTGAGGGTGTTGGATCCATTGGTCTAAAGTGGCTTCAGAAAGTGAAAAAGGAAACCGGACTCTTAATTACAACTGAAGTTGCAAATGCTAACCATGTTAAGATTGCCCTTGACCATGATGTAGATGTTTTGTGGATTGGAGCTAGATCAACTGTGAGTCCTTTTATAGTTCAAGAAATTGCAGATGCACTACAAAATACCGATAAAATTGTGCTTTTGAAAAATCCTGTGAACCCTGATCTTTCGCTGTGGTATGGTGGAATTGAAAGGTTGTATAGTGCAAATATTAAAAAACTGGGTGTTATCCACCGAGGTTTTTCCACTTACTCGAAGACTAAATTTAGAAATAATCCAGAATGGCAAATCCCAATTGAGTTGCAAAATAAGTTTCCTGATTTGCCTTTGATTTGTGATCCATCTCACATTTGCGGGAGAAGAGATATTATTGAGGAAACTTCACAAAAAGCCTTGGACCTCAACTTTGATGGTTTAATGATTGAAACCCATAATGATCCTGATAATGCTTGGAGTGATGCCTCACAGCAAATAACGCCAAAAACATTAATTAAGCTTATGATGGATTTGGTAATTAGGAAAGAGTCAGTTCAGGAAAGGGGTTTCATTAGAGAATTAGAAAACTTAAGGGTTAAAATTGATGATGCAGACTCTCAAATTTTAGATATACTTGGAAATAGGATGAAGGTTTCTGATGAAATTGGTAAAATCAAGAAAAAACAAAATGTTGCAATTCTTCAATCAGCAAGATGGAGCAACATATTGAAAAAAATGATCTCAGATGGCAAACAAAAGGGATTAAGTGAAGATTTTATTTTAAAAATATTTAAAGCTATTCATCAAGAGTCAATTAATCATCAAGAAAAAATTTTGAAAAACTAATGCAAGGTTTAGTTTACAAGTCAACAGGGAGCTGGTACTTGGTAAAAGACAAAAAAAACAGCTTTATTAAATGTAAACTTGCGGGAAAACTGAGAAATTCAGATTTAAAGTCTACAAATCCTGTATGTACCGGCGACTTTGTAAATATAAAAAATGAAAAAAATAAAACACCTGTAATAGAATCGGTCTTAAATAGAAAAAATTATATAATAAGAAAGTCAGTTAAATTATCAAAACAGTATCAAATAATAGCTTCTAATATAGATTTATGTTTTTTGATAATAACCATTTCTAGGCCTCTTACTTCTACAGTGTTTATTGATAGATTTTTGGCATCCAATTTTGCATACAATATTCATACGTGCCTTTTGTTTAACAAGATGGATGACTTAGATATTGAAGAAAAATCCAAAGTAGATGAATTATTTGATTTGTATAGCAGCATAGGCTATAAATGTTTTAAGATCTCAGGTAAAAAATTATTAAATATTGAATCATTAGAAAGGGAAATGAAGAATAAAACCTGTGTATTTACAGGTCACAGTGGATCTGGCAAATCAACGTTGTTGAACTCGATAGATAGTTCATTAAATATCAAAACATCCCCAATCTCAAGCTCAAATTTGACTGGTCAACATACCACCACATTTTCAAAAATGTATGATTTAAAAAATGGTTCAAAAATAATTGATACACCAGGAATTAAAGGCTTCGGATTATATGATTTTGATGAGGCTGAGCTTAAAGATTGTTTTATGGAATTTTTGAAATACAATGACTGTAAGTATAACGACTGTTTACACAAAGATGAACCAGGTTGTGATGTAAAGTCAGCAGTTGATAAGGGTTTTATCTCCAAAAGCAGATATAAAAATTATTTGGAACTTTTTTCCGACTTAAATAGTATATAATTTGAAATGAAAGTAGTTATTCAGAGAGTAAAAAGTACAGAACTTTTTGTCGAAAATAAATTTTACTCAAAAATTGGATCTGGGTTGCTGGTATTAGTTGCAGTATCAAAGGATGACAAACATGAAGATATTGATTGGATAGCCAATAAATTGGTCAATTTGAGAATTTTTAATGATGAAAATAATCAAATGAACCGATCAGTTGGTGAAGTTAACGGAGAAATAATGATTGTCAGTCAATTTACACTATATGCATCAACAAAAAAGGGTAACAGACCGTCATTTATTAAATCTGCAGGTGGTAATTTTGCAGAGAAATCATATTTAGATTTTGTTGAGATGGTTAATAGAATTTATAAGTTTAAAGTAAAAACTGGTAAATTTGGTGCCAATATGAATATCGTTTTAAATAATGATGGGCCTGTTACCATAGTCATAGACTCTAAAGCAAAAGAATAGTATGGACTTGAAAAACTTACAAATAATTGTAGATAAATGGATTAAAGAACATGGAGTTAGATATTTTGATGAACTTACTAATATGGCTCAATTAACTGAGGAAGTCGGTGAAGTTGCTAGAATTATATCTCGAAAATATGGTGAACAGTCATTTAAAGAAAATGAAGAGTTATCTGATCTGGGTGAGGAGCTTGCAGATGTTTTATTTGTTTTAATTTGTATTGCAAATCAAACGGGTATTGATTTAGAATCATCATTTAAAGAAAAATTAGAACAAAAAACAACGCGAGATAAATCAAGACACAAGGATAATCCTAAACTCAAGTGAATAGTCTAAAAATTTCGGGCTTTAATATAAATTCAAAGAAAAAGATTTTTATTTCTGGTTCAAAAAGTGAATCAAACAGAGTATTAATTCTCAAATATTTATTTAACAGAAACATAATCATCGATAATCTATCTAACTCAGATGATACAAAAGCTTTATTAAAGGCTCTAAAAAATCAAACAAACACTGTTGATATTAATCATGCTGGTACGGCAATGAGGTTTTTAACATCACTTTTTGCTGTAACTAACAAGAAAAATATAATACTGACAGGCTCATCTAGAATGCAACAAAGACCTGTAGGAGAACTTGTTAATTCATTAAAAAAGCTAGGTGCAGATATTATTTATGAGAAAGAAATAGGTTATCCTCCCTTGAGATTTAATGGTTTTAATCAAAAAAATAAATTAATTGAGTTAAGATCAGATGTTAGTAGTCAATTCGCTTCCTCACTCATTTTAGTCGGCCCCTATCTCAGTGATGGTTTACAAATAAAACTAGTTGGAAATATTTTTTCTAAACCTTATATATTATTAACATGTGAAATAATGAAAAGTTTCGGTTTTAGTTGTTTTATCAATAACGATGAAATAAAAATAAAACCCAAAAAAAAGGTATCAATAAAAAATTATTCAGTAGAATCTGATTGGAGCTCTGCCTCTTATTTATATTCAATTGTTGCGCTCTCCGGATTAGAATTAAATCTATCCTCATTCAAATTTAACAGTTTGCAAGGTGATAGTAAACTATCTAAAATTTATGAAAATTTTGGTGTTAAAACCTATTTCAAAAATGATGGAATTATATTAAGAAGGTCAAAATCTCATAAATTGAAAAGTTTTATTGAATTGGATTTAATTGAAAATCCTGACTTAGCACAAACAATAATTGTTACTTGCCTTGGTTTATCCATTCATACAAAATTAACTGGTTTAAACACCTTAAAGATTAAAGAAACTGACAGGCTAGTTGCATTAAAAAATGAAATTTCTAAATTTAATGTAGACGTAATAATTGATGATCAATCTATTGAAATTAAAAACTTTCCAAAAACTCTCCCTGAAAATGTTGAAATAGATACCTACAAAGATCATAGAATGGCACTAGCATTTTCACCATTATCAGTCTTGGTTAAATTAGTCATCAATGATTATGATGTTGTGTCGAAATCTTTTCCAGAGTATTGGTCTATTTTACAAAAATTAAATTTTAATTTAGAATTTTATAATTAATCACTTTTTTTCTTGACAACCCCTATCCTCACGATGTATATTTGCCCATTCAAATTTACATATGAAACTATCTAATTTTATTTATGAACTGCCAAAGGATTTATTGGCAGAATACCCCTCGGATCAACGTGATGAATCTAAGTTGATGGTATTGGACAGAAAGAATCAAAAAATCGAACATAAAACATTCAAGGATTTAATTGACTACTTTGATGATGGGGATGTTTTTGTTCTAAATAACACAAAAGTTTTTCCCGCTCGTTTAATGGGTAACAAAGAAAAAACAGGGGCTAGTATCGAGGTGTTTCTGTTGAGGGAGTTGAATCTTGAGCAGAGACTTTGGGATGTATTGGTTGACCCAGCGAGAAAAATAAGGATTGGAAATAAATTATACTTTGGAGATGATGATAGTCTTGTTGCTGAAGTAATTGATAATACCACCTCTCGTGGAAGAACATTACGTTTTTTATTTGATGGTAATTATGAAAACTTCAGATCAAAACTTCTTGAGCTTGGTCAAACACCGCTACCAAAATATATCAAGAGGAATGAAGAAGATTTTGATAAAGACAGATATCAAACAATATACGCCAAGCACGAAGGTGCAGTAGCTGCTCCAACAGCAGGTTTACATTTTTCAAAACATCTGTTAAAGAGATTACAAATAAAAGGAATTGATTTAGCAGAAATAACATTACATGTTGGTTTAGGAACATTTAACCCTGTAGAAGTTGAGGATTTATCGAAACATAAAATGGATTCAGAGGAGTTATTTATCAATACTGAAGCATCAAATCGTGTCAACAAAGCCCTTGAAAATAAAAATAAAATATGTGCAGTAGGAACGACAGTTATGCGAGGGCTTGAAAGCTCGGTCTCATCAATGGGTACCTTAAACCCATATAGTGGTTGGACTCATAAATTTATATTCCCACCATATAAGTTTAATATAGCAGATTGTCTTATCACTAATTTTCATATGCCAAAATCAACACTACTGATGATGGTTTCAGCATTTTGTGGCCATGATTTTATGATGCAAGCCTACTCAGAGGCAGTTAAAAAGAAATACAGATTTTATTCTTATGGTGATGCAATGTTGATAATTTAGTATGCAAGTTAGCTCTGACATAAGATCGTTAAGTATAAATAAACTTGAAAAAATTTTGTTAAAGGAAAATTTTGAAAAGTATAGGGCAACTCAAATTTTTGATTGGTTAACAAAGGGAAATATTTGCTCTTTTGAAGAGATGAAAAATTTGCCTAAAGAGTTGATTCATTTCTTAAATTCTAGATTTAAAATAAATAATGTTGTTATTCAATTGATTAAAAAAAGCAGGGATGGGACAGTTAAATTTCTGCTTTCTTTATCTGATAGTAATATTATTGAGGCTGTGCTGATACCAACAGAAAAAAGAATTACCGCATGTGTCTCTAGTCAGGTAGGTTGCAGTTTGGATTGTGATTTTTGTGCAACTGCAAAAATTAAGAGAATGAGAAATCTTGACTTTTATGAAATTTTCGATCAGTTAATGATTTTAAATTTAGAATCTCTTAAATTATTCGGTAGATCGATATCAAATATTGTCTTTATGGGGATGGGTGAGCCATTATTAAATTATAAAAACGTTCTAAAATCTATCGAAATGATATGCTCAAAAAAAGGGATAGGAATTTCAAAAAAAAAGATAACAGTTTCAACATCTGGAATGTCAAAAATTATTAAAGTATTGGCAGATAAAAATGTAAAATTTAATTTGGCAGTTTCACTTCATTCCGCTGTTGAAAAAACAAGAAATAAAATTATGCCTTTTTCAAAAGATTTTCCTCTTTCAGATCTGGCAGATAGCCTAAATTATTGGTATCAAAAAACCAAGTCAAAAATTACAATAGAATATTTAGTTTGGGAAGCTATCAATGACAATATGATTCATATAAATAGTTTGGTTAATTTTTGTAAGAGAGTACCTTCAAAAGTTAACTTAATTGAATTTAATGATATAGGAAATTTAAAGTTTAAAAGTGCAAAAAATAGATGGATTCAAAAATACATTGAAATTCTAGATTCTAATAACATTTCTGTTACCCTCAGAAGATCAAGAGGTAAAGATATAAATGCCGCATGTGGACAATTAGCAAATAAAATATAAATTTTGAGCAAACTATATAAAATTAGAAAACCGATAAATCTCGAAATGGAAATTTTTGAGGAAAAATTTTCTAAGCTGATGCTTTCAAAGGTTCCACTGCTGAATAGAATAACTCACTATATAATCAAGAGGAAAGGCAAGCAAATGAGACCAATGTTTATTTTTTTATTTTCTAAATTATTAAATCAGGGAATTGTCAATGAAAAAGTATATAGAGGAGCTTCTGTAATTGAGCTGATTCATACAGCAACACTTATTCATGATGATGTTGTTGATGATAGTAAAAGGAGAAGAGGATTTTTTTCTATTAATGCTATTTGGAAAAATAAAATTGCAGTATTAGTTGGTGACTTTCTATTATCCAGAGGCATGATATTATGCATAGAAAATAAAGATTACGACCACTTGGATATTATATCTGAGTCTGTAAAAAAAATGAGTGAAGGTGAATTGCTTCAGATTGAAAAAAGCCGTTCGTTAGATATTGATGAGACAGTTTACTTTGAAATCATAAAAAAGAAAACAGCTTCATTAATTAGTTCATGTTGTAAAATAGCAGCAGTTTCAGTAACGAAACAAAAAAAAATTATTGAATCTGTTTCAAAGATTGGTGAGAATATTGGGATTGCTTTTCAAATAAAAGATGATTTATTCGACTATGGAAAAAGAAAGATTGGTAAACCAAGAGGTATTGATATCAAGGAAAAAAAAATAACATTACCTTTAATTTACACTTTGAATGAATTAGATAAAAGGAAGAGGAAATGGCTTATTAATTCAATTAAAAAACATAACAAAGATAAATCGAGAGTAAAAGAAATAATTTCTTTGGTAAAAGAAACAGGTGGTTTGGACTATGCAATTGAAAAAATGAATTATTTTCATAAAATTGCCTTAGATGATTTAAAATTATTACCAGAAAATGAATTTAAAAAATCACTAACGGAAATGATTAATTATGTGATACATAGAGACTTTTAATATGATTTCAAAAATAACAATAGACAAAGTATTTCAGACTGCACTTGTGGAAGAGGTGGTTGGTGATTTCATACAGTTAAAGAAATCAGGTTCTAATTATAAAGGTTTGAGTCCATTTACAAATGAAAAAACACCAAGTTTTATGGTTTCACCAACTAAACAAATTTGGAAGGATTTTAGTAGTGGAAAGGGAGGTAATGTGATTGCTTTTTTAATGGAACATGAACAATATTCATACCCTCAAGCCATAAGGTATTTGGCTGATAAATACAATATAGAAATTATTGAAACAGAATTAACAGATTCACAAAAAGATGATAATAATTTAAAAGAAAAGCTGTTCTTGATTTGTGATTTTGTTAAAAATTATTTTAAAACCCAATTTAATGAGTCTAATTTTGGGAGAACAATTGCGCGTACATATTTCGATGAAAGAGGGTTTGGTGATGAAATCCTAGAGAATTTTGATATTGGATCATTGGGTAGTGAAAAGTATAATTTGAGAGATCATTGTCTGTCAAACGGATATAATATTGAAGATTTAGAGGCTTTGGGACTAGTCTCTTCAAATACCCAAATGGATATTTACAGATCTAGATTGATATTTCCCATCAAATCAATTTCAGGAAGAACAATTGGTTTTGGAGCAAGAATTTTAGATAATAATAAAAAATCAGCAAAATACATCAATAGTCCTGACTCTAAAATCTATAACAAGAGCAATGTTTTATTTGGATTGTACAACTCAAAAAATGAAATCGTAAAAAAAGATAATTGTTTAATTTCAGAGGGTTATACAGACGTTATGAGGTTCCATCAAATTGGAATAAATAATATTGTTTCATCCTCTGGAACTGCTCTTACAGTGAATCAAATTAACCTAATAAGAAGATTAACAAAAAATGTTACGATGTTATTTGATTCTGACAAAGCTGGAGTTAATGCAACTGAGAGAGCGGTAGAGCTCTTGCTCTCACAGGGCATGAACATTGATATATGTATTTTGCCTGACGGTGAAGACCCTGATTCTTTTGGGAGGAATAAAACCCATGATGAAATAAATAATTATATACTAGAGAACTCTGTCGACTTTATTCAGTTTAAGTCAAATATGTTGGGACAATCTGTTAAAAATTCCCCTTCACAAAAAACTAAGATCATTAATGAAATCATCAATCTAATATCAAAAGTTAGCGATCCAATTAAACAAGAAATATATATTAAAGATTGCTCTTTATTATTGAATATTTCAGAGGCTGTTTTATTTAATTCTTTAGCACAAATTAAGCATCTCAAAATCCCAAAAAAACAATTTGAAAAAAAACCTATTATTGCTAATAAATCAGAAAAACTAGATCAAATAGAAATTCTTGAAGAAAAAATTATAGAAATATTGTTGCTTTATGGAAATCATGAAGTTGTTTTTGATGAAATTTCCATGATTAAAGGAAATGATGGAGAATTGACATATGAGCCAACTACACAAGAGTCAAAAGTTTTTGAAAAAATATATTTAGATCTTCAAGCAGATGAAATTGAATTTGCGAATGAAGATTTTAAAAAAATTTACAAATTATTAATCGATGATTTCCAAAAAAATAAGAGTTTTGATTTGAAAACATTTATCAATAATCTTAGTCCAAATCTATCTACAAAAGTAACATCTATAGTAATGAATAATGACTTGTATCACTTGCATAATTGGCAATCCAAAAACGTTTTCGTTAAAGACAAAAAAAAGAAAATATCCCAACTTGTTACAGAGTCAATTTTAACATTGAGAACTTTATTGATAAATAAAAAAGTTTTTGAACTAAGTAAAAAAACTAAAGAATCAAGTAGCCATGAAGGGGAGGAGTTACTTGAAGAGATTGTAAATTATTATCAATTAAAATCGTTGTTATCAAAAAAGTTAAATAGAGTTATTTAATCTTTAGTTCCTCGGGAATTTTACAAATTGGTATTGGAATCATTTTGTGTTTGTTCTGAGAATTAAATCTTGTTAATATTTCAATCACTTCTTTCTTTCTTCCTTCGAAATCTGTATATTTTTTTCCTCTTTCGATTTCGTTCATTGCCCATTCTAGTTCATCATAATTTGCCCCAATTTGCTCTTCATCTGTCCTTGTGTCATCCCAAAGACCATCGGTCGGTTTGGCTAAAATAATTTCATCATTAATTTTTAAAAATTTTGCAAGAGATCTTACTTCACTCTTCATTAGATCCGCAATTGGTGAAATATCAACACCCCCATCTCCATATTTTGTGTAGAAACCAACACCAAAATCTTCAACTTTATTTCCAGTTCCTGCTACTATATAATTGTTTGATGTAGCATGAAAATATAGATTTACCATTCTAAGTCTTGATCTTGTATTTGCTAAAGCTAGTTGTTTCTTTTCATCTGGATAAGTTAACGAACTTGTTGCACTGTTTTTAGATTTAACAAACTCGTCATAAACTAATGACAGATTGTCTTCAAGTGAAATAACATTTGTAAAATTTTTCTCTAACCATTTAATATGGTTTGTTGATCTTGTGATTTCATTTTTAGATTGGTGAATTGGCATTTGAACACACAAGACAGGTTTTTTAGTCATGGAGCATAAAGTGGAGGTTAACGCTGAATCAATTCCACCAGACACACCCACAACAAACCCATCAACTGAGTTCTGATCGCAGTAATTGCTTAACCAGTCAACTATGAAGTTGATTATTTTTGAATTATCTTTAGACATGAGTTTAGTTAGGAATGATCAAATTACTTGCCAAATGTTTTTTTTCAAACACTATTTTTCTTTCATTTTTTTAGTTTCTGTTTTATCTTTTTGTTCATGTAAAAACTTAAAAAATGAAGATAATCATTATGCAAAAGAAATCGAAGTAATTAGGTTTGAAAAACTTTTTTTTGAGTATGATATTGACTCAATTTCATCTCTCAGATATAAATTTCCTTATTTATTCCCAAAACAGTTTTCAATCAATGATTGGATGAATATTTACAACGACACTTTGAGAAGAGATATTTTTAAGAGGTCTGATCAAGTTTTTAAAAATTTTAATCCATATAAAAT
>CESP01060225.1_pt1 | contig 12013 bp, 10 predicted proteins | sample 531211 | NCBI WGS metagenome assembly CESP01 (sample SAMEA2622074, study PRJEB7988) | marine metagenome | biome: marine biome (ENVO:00000447); feature: surface water layer (ENVO:00002042); material: "saline water (ENVO:00002010), including plankton (ENVO:xxxxxxxx)" | depth 5 m | reverse complement strand
GATATGATTCACGTTGATGTAATGGATGGTCACTTTGTACCTAATTTAACTATCGGACCTCCTGTTATTAAGGCACTGAAAAAAAATTCACTACTACCTTTTGATGTGCACTTAATGATCTCCCCAGTCCATAAGTATATTGAGAGCTATGCAAGTGCGGGTGCAGATATTATAACTATTCATCCTGAGGCAACTAATGACCTTTTGAAGTCAATAAATAAAGTTAAAGAATTTAAAAAAAAAGTGGGTATATCATTAAATCCCGAAACAAAAATTGAAATCGTAGAGAAATTCTTAGATCAAATAGATTTAATCTTAATAATGAGCGTAAATCCAGGTTTTGGAGGACAAAAATTCATGCCTGAAGTTCTGGATAAAGTAAAAAAATTAGATGAAATTCGAAAAAATTTAAAATTAAACTTTGTTATTGAGATAGATGGAGGAATTAATTTTGAAAATTCTAAGTTAGCAATTAAATCAGGAGTAGATATTTTAGTTTCGGGGACTACAATCTTTAAAAATAATAATGGGGATATCAAAAAAAATATCGATTTATTAAGATCGATTTAATTATTAATCTAAATTAATTTAATTGGGATATGTTTGATATTATAAAACAGATTTATCTTAATTCAATATTTTACGATAAGAAAATATCATCTAAAATAATTAATGAGTTAAAATATAAATCTAGTCCATATTTATTGTCCTCTATTGTTAAGATTAAAACAAAAAAGTTTAATATTGAAAATTTTTTATATGATGATTTCTGGACTAGTAAAAAATTAAATCAAAGGCAATTACAAAAATTAAATAATTTCTATTGGCTTTTTAGTCTTGATTTGAAATCCTCAAATGTATCTGTTCAAATGGTAATAAAAAAATGGATAGAGAAAAATTATAAATATAATTCTAAGAACTGGAACTTCGAAATAACATCTAAAAGAATTATATCCTGGTTATCTAACACCGCTCTTACTTATGATAGGGGAAAAGATCAGTATCAAAAAGATTTTAACTTAATCATACATAAACAAACGTATCATTTAATAAATCAAATAGATAAAGAAAAAAAACTTAATAATAAAATTAGAGGTGCCGCAGCAATTGTTCTTGCGGGTTTGTCTTATAAAAATGAAAAAAATTTTACAATAAAAGGCTTGGAAAATCTTAAAAAAATTATCAAATATACCGTTGATAACAACGGTTTTCCTAAATCAAGAAATATTAAATTATCTGTTTTTTTTCTAAAGTATCTAATAATTATAAGGGAGTGGTTTAAAGAGTCTCAATCAGAAATACCTAACTTTATTGATGAAAGTATTTTTAATCTTGGACGATCTTATGCCTTTTTTTGGGAAAATTTAAAATTTGACCCTTTATTTAATGGGAACAACAATTCCAACAATCAAGAATTTGATATTTACCTAAAAAGGCTCGGTTATTCATTTAAAAATAACGATTATGAATTTTCAGATTATGTGAGTTTAAAAGATAAAAAAATAAATTTAATAATGGATGTAGGCTCTTCGCCAAACAAAAAATTTTCAGAGGAATACCAGGCAGGTGCTCTATCATTTGAATTTGTTTCAAATGGAAAAAAAATATTTACTAATGCGGGTTATTATGATTTTGAAAATTTTAAATTCAGAGAAATATCAAGGTCTTCGGCAGTACACAATGTTTTGGTTATTGATGATAATTCATGTTGTAAGTTTATCAAAAATTCACACTCTAAATTTGAAATTAAAAATAGTTTAAAAACTGATAAAAAAAAAATAAGTTTTAAAAAGGATGAATGGCAAATAGTAGCTTCACATGATGGATATTTGAAAAAATATAACTTAATTTATGAGCGAGAAATTAAATTTTTTCCGAAAGCTAGTAAACTAAAAGGGGTTGAAAAACTTAACTCCAAAGGAATAACTCCTAATATTAAATTTGATATACGATTTCATTTGAATCCTCTCGCAAAAATAATGAAAACTCAGGACAGTAAGTCAATATTAATCGAAATGGGTGCTGAAGGTTGGAGGTTTACTTGTAATAATTATAATATTGACATTGATAATGGTTTATATTTCGGTAATAAAAATACTTATATTGAAAATCAAAATATATTTATCTCGGGAGTCGCAAATAAAAAAAATATTGATATAGAATGGGAATTGAATGAAATATAATGAGTAAAATCCAAAAAGCTTTAATTTCAGTATCTAATAAAAAAAATTTAAAACATCTTCTAAATACTCTTTCAAAATATAAGATTGAGATTATTAGTTCTGGTGGAACTTACAAAAAAATAAGAGAACTTGGATTTAAATGTGTTCAACTTTCCAAATTTACAGATGCACCTGAAATTTTAAACGGAAGAGTAAAAACACTTCACCCAAAAATTTATGGAGGTATTTTAAATAAAAGGCAAAATAAGAAACATTACAGAGAAATAAAAAAAAATAATTATGAAAATATAGATCTAATAATTGTAAACTTTTACCCTTTTGAAGATACTGCATCAAAAAAAACAAATCACAATAATATAATAGAAAATATAGATATTGGGGGACCAACTATGGTAAGAGCAGCGGCGAAAAATTATAATGACGTGGTCGTTATTTGTAATCCAAATCAATATGAAGCGTTAATAAAAGAAATAGAAACCAATAAAGGATCTACGAATTTGAGTTTTAGAGAGAAATTAGCTGAGCAAGCATTTATGGAAACTGCTTATTACGAGTCAAAAATCTTCGAATATTTTAATAAAAGATCTAATAATATTTTTCCTCAAAAAAAAATATTTTCTTATAAATTAGTCAGTCAAACAAGATATGGAGAAAATCCCCATCAAAAAGCCGCAATTTACTCAAAAAATGGCTATCAAGACATCATTCAGCTTAGTGGAAAAGACTTAAGCTATAATAATTATAATGATCTTTATTCCGCGTTAAGTGTTACAAAATTTTTACCTAAAAACAGAGGAGTAGCTATAATAAAACACGCTTGTCCATGTGGAGTATCGATTAATCAAAATAAAATAAAATCTTTTAAAGAAGCTTTTAAAAGTGATCCAATAAGTGCTTTTGGGGGAATAGTTTCATGTAATTTTAAAATGAATATAAACTTAGCAAAAGAAATCAAAAAAACCTATTTCGAAATAATAATGGCCAAAGGTTTCGATAAAAAATCTATAAATCTTTTAAAAAAGAAAAAAAATTTAAGAATAATCGATATCAATAAGTTTAAGAGTAATAATAAACTTAATTTTATTAGTAAATATAATTCAATTCTAATACAAAATGCGGACAACAAAAATTTTTCAAAAAAAGATTTTAAAGTTGTATCTAAACGAAAACCAAATAATGAAACTTTTAACAAACTTATTTTTGCGTTCAATGTTTGTCGTAATGTCAAGTCAAATGCAATTGTGATCACTAATGATTATAGAACAGTTGGAATAGGATCAGGCCAACCAAGTAGATTTGATAGTTGTCAAATTGCAATTAATAAAATGAGAATGTTTCAAAATTCTAAGAAACATATCGAGCTATTTGCAGCATCTGATGCTTTTTTTCCATTTGTTGATGGTATTGAAAAATTAATTCAATCTGGAGTTTCTGCTGTTATTCAGCCGTCAGGATCAAAAAATGATAAGGAAATAATAAAATTCGCCAACTTAACAAATACTATTTTAGTATTTTCTAAAACAAGACACTTTAATCATTAACTAACTAATCTTATCTATTTTAGCCGCTAAAATAAAATCGCTCTCTGCTAAACCTTTGATAGCGTGTGTAAAAATCTTTATTCTTGCATAACCCCAACCAAACCACATATCTGGATGATGTCCCTCTGCCTCTGCAATTTTTCCAACGTTATTGACAAATTCTTGACTTTGTAAAAAGTCTTCAAATTTAAAATTTTTAATTAAATGAAATCCATCAATTTTGTCTTCTACAACTTCCCAGCCATCAACTTGTTTTAAATAGTTATGAATTTCCTCTAAATTAAATGGAGGAATATTTCCTTCGCAAGGAATACATTTTTTACTCGCTAAATCGCTCATAGGTTCTTATTAAAAATAATATATATTTTTTCAACTATTTTTTTCCAAGAATAATTGTCTTCAATAAATTTAATGCTTTTTTTATTACCATATTTTCCCGGATTTTGGACGATTAATGAAATGTTTTCTATTAAAGACTCAAGATTTGGATCTAAATACTTGCGGTTGTTGGAATTTATGAATTCACTTTTTATCTGAAGTCCAAAATCTTTTTTAAAATAATCATCAGTGGAACCTCCCTCGGTAACAATTATTGGTGTACCAGTTGCTGCTGCTTCTAATGGACACAAATTAAATCCCTCAGCTCTATATGGAGATACATAACAATCAGATACATTATATAGATCATTTAACAATGATATAGTCACATTTTTAGATATAAATGTTATATCATTTTCAACATTATCATCTAACAAATGGCCATTTCTACCTTTTTTAGTCTTCAAAAAAACATCTTTTCCAGTTGTTCCGTATAAATTACTTTGATCTTTCAAAATTAATTTTAGATTTTTATATTTTTTTTTTAATACAGCAAAAGCAACAATAAGATAATCTATTCCTTTGTTACTTGACATTCCACCAACATTTGAAATAATAAAATCTTCTTTTTTAAGTTTTAATTTTTTTCTAATATCATTTTTACGTTCTGAGGAGATAGGATAAAAAATATCACAATCTACTCCTAGTGGAACAATCTCTACCTGCTTTGTATTAAATCCAGATTCAATAAAGCCAATCTTTGACCATTTTGAGGGTGTGATAATTTTTAAATCATCTCTTTTGGAGAAATTTGCAGGAATTTCATTAATAAACATATTGTTAATATTTTGAAATTCAGAGGTTGCAAACACATATAATTTTTTTGAATTACCTTTCTTAAAATTAAATGGGTAACTCAATCTATAAATTATATCAAACAGTTCATTACTTTTAGGTGAATCAATTGAAAAAATTTTTTTTATATTTTTGTCTGAAAATCCATTAAAATTGTTAGAATAATTCCAAGAATTATTAGCATAAGATATTTCTTTAAATCTAAGATCTATAGGTAATTTAACAAATTCCAAAAGTTTGTTTATACACGATATTGAGTATGAATGATTTATTTTTGACCATCCTTCTATACAAATTCTCATTGATGTTTCATATTAAATGGAGCGGGCAAAGGGGGTCGAACCCTCGACCTTCTCGTTGGCAACGAGACGCTCTACCACTGAGCTATGCCCGCACATTCTATTATGATTATAAATCAACGTTTTTTCTTAAGCAAGAGATAATAAAGGATTACTAATTGAAATTTTAATTTATATTAATTTATTAGATAAATTGAACCAATTTTAAATAAAAAAATGTTTAAAAAAACTTATAATTTTTTTCATATTATTCACAATTTATTTATCAAAGAAAAAATATTTTTTAAAAGAGAAACCTATTCTCAAGATAAATCAGATTTAGAGATAAAAAAATTTTTTAATGATAAAAATAATGGTTTTTTTGTAGATGTGGGGTGTTTCCACCCGACTAGAATGAATAATACTTACTTGCTATATAAAAAGGGTTGGCGAGGAATAAATATAGATTTATCTCAATTTAGTATAGATTTATTCAATTATCTTAGACCGGAAGATATAAATATTACTAGTGCTGTGTCTGATAAAATTGGTGATACTAAAGTATATTTTCAAAAAAATTTTAGTGTAATTTCAACTTTAAAAAAAAAATTAGCTGAAAAAAGATTTCAAGGTAAGATTAAAGAAAAAATAATTACTACAAATACATTAAACAATATAATAAATAATACAAAATTTAAAAATACATCGATTGATTTTTTAAGCATAGATGCTGAGGGAATGGATGAGGTAATTTTACAATCTCTAAATTTTCAAATTTACAGACCAAAATTAATTTGTGTAGAAGACAAGATGTATAATAGAAAATATAATGAAACAAATTTATATAAAATTTTAAAACCTTATGGATATAGACATCTATGGTCTAGTATGGTTAATCATTTATTTTATATTGACTAACTATGCTTATAAATTGATTAGATAATATTTTAAAGTTTAAATTGGTGATACTTTATTAATTAAGCTAATATAAAAAATAACAATTAAATAGGTATGAGTCGTATATCAAAAACTTTATTATATTCTTTTTTGAGAAATAACAAAAGCAAAGTGTTATTTAAATTTTTTGAAAAATTATTATATTCTTTCAAAAAAATAAAATTTAAAATTTCTTTTATCTAGTAAAATTTTTAATTTTGTTCAATTATTTTCAAAGGGTAAAGTTTTTTTTCCTTAAGCAAATAAAGAATCAATTTTTTTTAAATGAAAACGGTGATAAAATATATGCCGTCGGTTCTTGAGCTTTGCATTCTGGTAATAAAAAAATTAAAACACCAAGACTAGTTATCTGGATATGATTTTCATCTTTTTCCTCAAGATCATATTATCATGATAAAAATTATTTTTTTGAGGATGTCATTTGCAAACTAAGATTTGACTTATCAAAAAGTGTTGACTGAAAATATTAGCTTTCAAGATAACGCTATGCCACTGAGCTATGCCCGCACATGAGACAGTATATTTAGCTGTATTTTTTTATTCAAGCAATATTAAGTATGTTATAAATAAATTATGAAAAAAGAAAATTTACCAAAAAAAATTGCTGTATTTCCCTTAAGTAATTTCATAGTTTTTCCTAAAACAACTGTACCACTTAATATTTTTGAACCAAGATATATAGATATGATTAATGATTCAATGGAGTCTAATAAACTAATTGGATTGATCCAACCAAAAATCCAAAAAAGTGAAAATTTTGATCCACCTGAATTATACAAGATTGGTTGCATGGGTAAAATTATAAATTCACAAAAAACAGATGATGGTAGGTATTTAATAGAACTTAAAGGTTTGATTAGATTTAGTATAATAAGTGAGATCGTATCGGAAAAAAAATATCGTGAATGTGAGATAAGTTTTGATAAATTTTATGACGATTTGACAGACCAAAAAGAAAATTTAAAATTTTCAGATTTAGAATTGATTTTTAAAGATTTGAAAAATCTTTTTGAAAAAAGAGGATTCATAATAAATTGGAAGGCTTTGGAAAATCAAAATTTAAATGAGACAATAAATGCGTTGGCGATGGCTTCTCCATTCACTTTAGAGGAAAAACAAGTTTTATTAGAGACAAAAAATTTAGACGCTAGAAAATCCAAAATAGCAGATATTTTGACAACATATACTTTCGATCAATTTAACAATACAACAATACAATAAAATTTTTACTAAATTTAGATTTTAATTTAATAAATTAAAATAAAAATCCATTATCTGCTATCTCAATAAACTTTTTATTTAAATTTAAATTTTTACCTAAAAATTTTGCTGTTCTACTAAATATTTTACTTTTTGTTTTTCTCTCAAAATTAAAGAATTCGTAAATAAAATCAATTCCATTTGAAAAAATATAATTAATATGTTTCGATTTTTTCTCAAATTCATCGTTAACCGATAAATCTAAAGGAAGGCCTAAGTTTATTTTTTTTTGTACAATTTCAGAAAAAATTTTAATATCCCTTAAAGTCATATTAAAACCTTGTCCAGCTAGTGGGTGGATCTTGTGTAACAAATCTCCAAAAGCTAAAATATTACCATGATAATAGTTTCTTAGATTAGACATTTGAAGTTTAAATCGTGAAAAATCATTAATATGTAAAATCTTATAGAATTTGTTATAAAATCTAATTAAATCTTTAAAATTATTTTTTTTATCACCATTTATAGAATAGACTATTGAAGTTTCAAATTTTGAAATTGGTAAAAAAGCCAATGGACCTTTCGATGTAAAAATTTGAATTGCTTTATTATTACTAATTTTTGAGTGTTTAATAATTGTTGTGTAAGCATAATTGTTATAATTTTTTTTAATCCTTTTAGAGAAAAATTTTTTTGTAATAAAATTTGAAAATTCACAATTTATTATTAAGTCATATCCATATGATAATATTTTTTTGTTTACTAAATTTTTTTTAAATTTACATAATTTTTCTCTTTTTAAATTTTTTGTTAAATAGTCGATTAATTCATAATTTTTAATTATAGAAAAAAGTTTTTGATCAGTGTTTTGAAAATCCAATATTCTTTCATTATTTAAATTTTCACTATAAATTTCAATTTTATTAATACTCCATGATAATTTATTGATATCTAAAATTTCTTTATTAAAGAACTCTAAATTAGTTTTTGAGATTCCTATTGTACGATAATAATTAGTTTTATCTTTTTTTTTGTTAAAAAAAATATCAACATTTACGCCTTTATTAACTAAAGCTTTAGCAAGAGTTAAGCTTGTTAATCCATTACCTAAAATACATACATTCATAAAAATTTTAATTTTAACAACAAAAATTAGATGATACAAAGATATATATTTGATTCATCTGCTATGGATATAAAAAAGCTTGGCAATTCAATAATAATTTTCACCACTAAGAGATTAATAGAGATCTTTGGAGCAACAATTACAATTTTAGGCATTCTTCTTTTTTTAGCACTGATATCTCATTCACCAGAGGATCCAAACTTTATATTTCCTGAAAATTTGGAAATAAAAAATTATCTAGGTTTTCAGGGAAGTTATACCTCAGATCTTTTTCTTCAATCTGTAGGTCTAATTGCCTTTTTAATACCAATAACTTTTACTTTAACCGGAATTAATATTTTTAGAAAAAAAGAAATTTTGTTATTTTTAGAAAATTTGTTTTTTATAATTGTTTACTCTATTGTCGGCTCACTTTTTTTTAGTTATTTTTATACAGACTCATTCGATCTTTATATAAATGGTAATGGAGGTTTTATTGGCAAGTACCTTAATGGTACCTTTCTAAATTCACTTATAAGTTCTAATGAAATAATTTCTTACTATGTTTTAGTTTTATTTATTTTTGCCCTATTTTTAATAAGTTTGAACTTTAATGTTAGAAAATTTTTTGAAATTATTAAAAAAATTTTTAGTATATTGTTAAATAAGAAAGAAAAAAACTATACCAATGAAAATGAAATTATTAAAGAGTATATACCACAAGATAAAATAAAGGATTTGATACAGGAGGATTTACCATTTATAAAAGCTGGCAATATTCTTTCGAAAGATAGAAATAAATATAAATTACCCTCTCTAGAATTACTAAGAACTCCATCAAAAAATGAGAGAAATAAATTAGACAAAAACGATACCACAGATCCAACTTTTATAGAAAAAATACTTTTAGATTTTGGTGTGAATGGTAAAATTAAAAAAATCAGTCATGGACCTGTAGTTACCTTAAATGAATTTGAGCCAGCTGCAGGAATAAAAGTTTCAAAAATCATAAACCTTTCAGATGATATAGCAAGAAATACAAGTTCAGAGTCCGCAAGAATATCGACTATTCCTGGAAGCAATACAATTGGTATTGAATTACCAAACATGCAAAGAGAAAATGTTTATTTGAGTGAAATTCTCAATAACTCAGATTTTAAAAGAAAAGATACTAAATTGCCAATCGCATTAGGTAAAAATATTTCTGGAGAACCGATCGTTAGAGACTTAACATCAATGCCTCACTTATTGATTGCTGGTACTACAGGGTCAGGAAAATCAGTTTGTATAAATACGATTATTCTCTCATTACTTTACCGACATCATCCTGATAAATGTAAATTTATTTTAATTGATCCAAAAATGCTTGAACTGTCTACTTATGAAGGCGTGCCACATTTGCTTTGCCCAGTAATTACTGAAGCAAAAAAAGCAGCATCCGTTTTGGGTTGGGTGGTTAAAGAAATGGAAAGTAGATACAGATTAATGACTAAAGAAGGTGTAAGGAATATTGATGGATATAACTTAAAACATAAGCTTCCAATGCCCTACATTGTGGTTGTTGTAGACGAGATGTCTGACTTAATGTTAGTTGCTGGTAAGGAAATAGAGAATTATATTCAAAAATTATCACAAATGGCTAGAGCTGCAGGAATACATATAATAATGGCAACTCAAAGACCTAGTGTTGATGTTATAACAGGTACTATCAAAGCTAATTTTCCAACTCGTATTTCATTCCAAGTAACCTCAAAAATAGATAGTAGAACTATTTTAGGTGAACAAGGTGCTGAACAATTATTAGGAAAAGGGGACATGCTTTTTATGTCATCTGCTAATAAAGTAGTAAGAATTCACGCACCGTACGTTTCTGAAAATGAAATTGAAAAAATTAATAATTTTTTAAGATCTCAAGCAGAACCTGATTACATTGATGAGATTTTGAATTTTGTTGATGAAAAAGAAATGGTTGAAAATTCAAAAAATAAGGGGGATAAAGATGAATTATACAATAATGCTGTAGAAATTATCAAGTCAGAGGGTAAAGCTTCGACGTCATTTTTACAAAGAAAATTACAGATTGGGTATAATCGTGCAGCAAGGATTATTGATATGATGGAAGCAGAAGGTATCGTGAGTAAAGCTAACCATGTTGGAAAACGTGATGTTTTAAAATGAAAAAATATTATTTCTTATTACTCTTTTTTTTTTTTATAAATGAGAGTTCAGCCTCTATTAAAAACGATATAATTAAAAAACTTAATTTTATAGAAAATATATCCTTTAACTTTGAACAAAACATAAATGATAAAATCGAGAAGGGTAAATGTATTTTGCAATATCCAAAGAAAATTTTTTGTGAGTATGATTTAAGTAATAAAAAAATTATAGTTTCAAATGGAAGATCTTTTGTGATTAAGACAATTTCGAGTTATTATATATATCCTTTAAAAAAAACTCCTTTAAATCTTATATTAGATAAAAAATTTATACTAGATAGAATTAGTAAATCAGAAAACTATTACTCAGATAAAAATATTATAGCTTTTAAATTTTTTAAAAATGAAAATGAAATAAATCTTTTTTTTGATAAAAAATCACTTAATTTAAAGGGTTGGCAAACGGTAGATTTATATCAAAATTTAAATATTGTTTATTTATCGTCTATCTTGATTAATCAGAAAATTGAAAAAAAAAAATTTGAGTTACCAGATTCTAATTTAAAAGATTAATTATATTTAAATTTGAATTGTTTCTGTCATAAAAACCTTCATTCCTCGTGATAAATAGTTATTCAAAGCATTTTTATGATCTAACGTGCAAGTATGCACCCACACTCTTTTAGGTTTCTGTGAAAAAGACTCTTTAATTGCAACAGATAATAAATAAGATCCAAGTTTTTTATTGTGATATTCCTCTAATAAACCAAGATAGGCTATCTCGACCTCATTGTGATTACAATGAAAGATTAATTCAAAATAACCGACAAGATCATTCTTATCTTTTAAAATATAAGTCTTAAGATTTTTATTTGTTGTGTAGTTGACCCACTGATCATCATTCCACGATAATCTATCGGTCCAGCGATGATTTTTACCTATATTTTTATAAAAAAACTTATTCAGCTGAAAGTTTGGTGGATCAATTAGTTCAATCTTAAATTCTTTTGGTATGATTTTTACATCAATTAAGTCATCAATTGAATAAATTTCCAAATAATTTCTTTTAACTTTCAAGCTCATTGAACCATTTTACCTACACTTTCACCTCCAAATAAATGAAAATGTAAATGCGGCACTTCTTGTCCGCCATGCTCACTTATATTAGCTAGTGCTCTGTAACCTTTACCGGAATCAACTGAGATATTTAGTTTTTTGGCAACTATATTTATTCCTTTTAACAGACCTACGATTTCTTCATTAGAGGCATTAACGGCAAAATCATCTAAATCAACATATCTTCCTTTTGGTATGACAAGTGCGTGAATTTTCCTTTGGGGATTTATATCATAAAAAGATAAGACAAACTTATCTTCATAAATTTTTTTACAAGGAATTTCATTTCTTAAAATTTTTG
>CESP01166860.1_pt1 | contig 12042 bp, 11 predicted proteins | sample 531211 | NCBI WGS metagenome assembly CESP01 (sample SAMEA2622074, study PRJEB7988) | marine metagenome | biome: marine biome (ENVO:00000447); feature: surface water layer (ENVO:00002042); material: "saline water (ENVO:00002010), including plankton (ENVO:xxxxxxxx)" | depth 5 m | reverse complement strand
TTTTCAACTTGTGTACGTAAATCCCCAAGGTGTCGAGGGCAAACCTGATCCAGTAAGAACAGCAATGGATGTAAGAGAGACTTTTGGTCGGATGGGAATGAATGACGTTGAGACTGCTGCATTGACAGTTGGAGGTCACTCCATCGGTAGAGCTCATGGAAATGGCAATCCAGATAATTTAGGCCCTGAACCTGCGGGAGCTGATATTCACGAACAAGGATTTGGCTGGAATCAGAAAAATGGGACAGGAGCAAACCAAATTACTTCCGGCTTAGAGGGAGCTTGGACTACAAATCCTGATAAGTGGGATCATCAATATTTAGATCTTCTACTCAATTATGAGTGGGAAAGTAAAAAAAGTCCAGCTGGAGCTTGGCAATGGGAACCTATCAATCTAGAGGAAGAGAAAAAACCAAGAGATTTAGGTGATCCAAATAAAAAAGCCAGACTAATGTTCACTGATGCAGATATGGCAATGGCGATGGATCCTGAGTATAGAAAAATTTCAGAAAGATTTTATAAAGACCCTAAGTTCTTTGAGGACTCATTTGCTCGTGCTTGGTTTAAATTGACCCACAGAACAATGGGAAACAGAGAAAATTATATTGGTCCCTGGGCTCCAAAAGAAGATCTGTATTGGCAAGGAAATGTTCCTAAAACAAAAAAGAAATTTAATGTGGAAAAAGCTAAAAAATTGATTTCAGTCTCAAAACTAAAAACTAGTGATTTAATAACTGTAGCGTGGGACAGCGCTAGAACATATAGAAGAACTGATAAAAGAGGTGGAGCAAACGGAGCTAGGATCCGGCTTGCACCTATGAATAAATGGGAAGCTAATGAGCCAAACAAACTTTCAAAAGTTTTGAAAGTGCTTGAAGGAATTGCTAAAAAAACAGGCGCTTCGATAGCTGATACTATAGTTCTTGCAGGAAATGTTGGTCTTGAAAAAGCAATAAATAAAGCTGGTTCAAAAGTCAAAGTACCTTTTAACCCAGGAAGAGGAGATTCATCGCAAGATCAAACCGAAATTAAAAGTTTTAAATGGTTAGAACCTTTTCATGACGGTTTTAGAAACTATGTAAAAGCTGACTTCTCTGTAATGCCAGAGGAACTTTTGTTAGAGAGAGCTTCTTTAATGGGATTAACTGCTCAAGAAATGACTTGTCTAGTCGGAGGTATGAGAGTTTTAGGAACAAATCACTCAACTGCCAAAGACAAAGGTGTAATGACAGAAAAGGTTGGAGCTCTTACAAATGACTTTTTTATAAATTTAGTTGACATGAAATATAAGTGGAGACCAACAGGTAAAAATTCATATGATATAATTGAACGTAAAACTAACAAAGTCAAATTCACAGCTTCTAGAGTTGATTTAGTTTTAGGTTCTAATTCTATTCTTAGATCTTACTCAGAGGTTTACGCTCAAGATGATAATAAAGAAAAATTTATAAAAGACTTTGTTCAAGTTTGGACAAAAGTAATGAATTCAGATAGGCCTAATCTAAAAAAGTTGAACTAATATGGAAATTGTTAAAACACCCAATTTAGAACATTTAAATCAAAATATTAAAGATGATTTTTATAAAGTCCCAAACTTGAAATTTGATATTGATAAATTGAGAGCCGATTTAAATACTGTATTGAAAAAAAAGAAGTTTAATACACTAGGTATAAAAAATTTTGGAGCTATTTCTCTAAATCAAATTCCAGGTGATAAAAGTTCAACTGAAGGTCATAATGTAAGAGGTACTTACTGGACAATACCTGATGAAAAAGGAAAAGAGATAGAGAGAGACAAACCTATAGATGAATCAAGATATACAGAAGTTGTTCCAGAGTTTAAAGGAACTTATTTTGAGGAAGTCTATAATACTTTGAAAAAACATTTTAAACTTGGAAGAGTAAGAATATTATTAAAAGAGCCAAGATCAACTCTTAGCTGGCATAGAGACCCAGAACCAAGATTACATATTCCAATAATTACAAACAAAGGCTGTAGAATGGTCATTGAAGAAGTCTGCAGACACATGCCTGCTGACGGTTCCGTTACAATTACTAATAATACTAAATACCATAACTTTTTTAACGGAGGGGAACAAAACAGAATTCATTTAGTCGCTTGTGTTCTTGAAAATCCATTTAATTAGATGACTGAGTTTACTCATGGAATTTTAACTGCATCAAAGAGTATTTATACAAATAATAAAGGCTCTATTCTTAGAACAATAATTTACACTATTGGACATTTTGCTATTGCTATAACAGTTTTGATGTTAATCGCAGATGTATCTTTTACGGTTGCTCTTACGGACGCCATAGTAGAACCGTTAGCAAATGCTATTTGGTACTTTGTTTTAGATAAAATTTGGGTCGCTAAATATAAAAAATAAATGTTATAAAAGTCCCCAGAGACTTTCTTTTTTTATCCAACCTTTAAAATCTTCAACTTTTATTTTACACCACTGGTCACCACATTTGATTATTTTACAGAGTCTTCCCTTCTTTAGAATTACTTTTGGTTTTGAATAAATTGACGGTCTACTAAAAATCATTTGGCTATCTTCAATTGTTAAAGCTGCCCTCTTCTTTGATAATTGAGATATATGAATCCAGCCAGTATTATTTTCATGATCTTTAATTTTTCTAAAGTTTTCAGATTTTTCAAAAACAATTACTGGTAAAAATTTTTTTTTATAAAAAAGCTTAATTGGATAATTAAAGGATGGACCCTGTCTAAGATTTACTTTATCGTTTCTTAAAGTAAGAAAATATTCTTCTTTTGCCGAAATAGGAAAACTTATTAATAATAAAATTGATATATAAATTACTTTTAACATCTATTTACACAATTTGGGTTACTGTTTAATTTTACTTTTCTTAAATTTGTTGTTAACGAGTCGAAAATTATTATTTGATTGTTTCGGTTTTTTTCAAAATTTAAAATTGTTTTTAAAACCTCATTAGCTTGGAGTGAGCCTAAAACCCCTGCCACTGGTGAAAAAATTCCCTCTGATTGACAATTATTTTCAACTGCTGGTTTTTCTGGCATAAAACATCGAAAACATGGACCTTTTTCTTTAAAATTAAAATTAAATAAATGTCCATCAAATTTACTTATAGCTGCAGAAATTAGTATTTTTTTATTTTTTTTACATTGATCATTTATTAAATAACGTGTTTCGTAATTATCTGATCCATCACATATAATGTCAAAATTTTTAATTATTGACTGAATATTTTTTTTATTAATTTTTTTGATAAAAGATTTAATAGTGATTTTCTTGTTGATTTTATTTACTTTTAATTTTGCCTGATTTACTTTGAATTTTCCAATGTCACTATTGTTGAAAAGGGTCTGTCTATTTAAATTGCTTAATTCAACTTTGTCATAGTCAACTATTCCAATGCTACCTACTCCTGATGCGGCAAGATATGTGAGAAGCGGGCATCCCAAACCACCCATTCCAACAATCAAAATTTTGGAATTAAAAATTTTTTTTTGACCACTAATTCCAACCTTTTTCAAAATTATTTGTTTTTCAAATCTTTCAAAATCTCTAAGATTGATTTTCATCAGTTTTACATTTTTGAATTTGAATAAATAAAGATAGTAATTTAATTAAGATCGCTTTCATTGACTAACAATTTCTTTACAACAATTTCTGCTATTTTGTTTGCAATAAAACTTTTTTTGTTTCTTTTTAATGATTGAATATTACCTATGTTATCTATTATCAAAACTCTATTAAAATCAGAATTAAATCCACTGTCATTCTTGGAAACATCGTTTGCAACTATGATATCACAATTTTTTTTTTTCATTTTTAAAATTGAATTTTGAGTTAGATTGCTTGTCTCAGCAGAAAAACCTACTACTAGTTTAGGTCTATGGAGATTGTTTTTACCTAAAAAATCAAGAATATCTTTATTCTCTTCTATTTCGATAGATCTTAAATTGTTCATATTTTTTTTAAGCTTATTTTTATTCCTTTTTCGAGGTTTAAAGTCTGTTACTGCAGCAGTGCAAACAGCAACATCAACAGGTAAAGATTTTTTAACTTCATTAAACATTTCTTGTGCGGTGACTATTTTTCTTGTTATGATATCTTTTTGATGAACAAGATTGGTTGGTCCGGTAATCAATTTTGTTTTTATTCCCAATTTATTAAGAGCCAAAGCTATTTCATACCCTTGTTTTCCTGATGATTCATTCGAAATATATCTTACAGGATCAATGTACTCTTTTGTTGGACCAGCAGTAACAAGAGCTTTAAACTTTTTTTTCTTAAGTATGTCTCTTTTTTTAAAATAATTCTCAAGATAACTATAAATTTGTCTTGGGCTGGACATTTTACCCTCACCGTATTCCCCGCACGCCATTTCTCCCTTTTCAGGCCCTACAAATAAATACCCATAATCTTGTAAAGTCTTAAAATTTTTTTGTGTAGCCTTGTGGCCCCACATCCTTACATTCATTGCTGGAGCTAATAGAATATCTTTATTTGAGGCTAAAATTACTGTAGTTGCCAAGTCTTCTGCTTTACCTATGCTCAATTTAGTCATAAAATTTGCTGTAGCTGGTATAACTATAATGATATCGGCCCACCTTGATAATGAAATATGATCAATCTCAACCTCGGACTCTTTGTCAAATAAATTTTCAAATGTTCTACTTCCAGTAAGTGTTGAGACCGATAATGATGTAACAAATTCTTTACCACTTTTAGTAAGTATAGTTCGTAATTCATTATTATTTTTTTTTAATAACCTTATGAGATCTAAAGATTTATATGCAGCGATACCACCTCCAATAATGATTAAAATTTTTTTATTTTTAACAGACATATTTAATTAAAATACTAATAGAAAGATAATTACAATACCAAAAAAACTGATAAGCACATTATTTCTAAAGTTTTTAAGTCTCATTTGTTCCATTTCTAAATTTTTATTTGTTCCCACAGATAAATTTAATTTTCCTTCTGCCATCAACTTGAGTGCATAATCTGCTCGATCCATAATTTGAGGCAAATCAGGTATTCTTTTAATGATCTCAGAAGATGTATTTAAAGCAGTATCAAAAGTTGATTTTGGGCCTTTTACATCTTTCAACCAATCTTCGAGAACTGGCCTAGAAACTTCCCAAATATTTGTTTCAGGATATAGTCTTCTTGCCACTCCTTCTACAACAACCATAGTCTTTTGTAATAAAAGCAAAGCAGGTTGTGTAGCCATATTAAATTTTTCAGTAATTTCAAATAATTGAGCGAGCAAATTACCACCAGAAATATCTTTAATTGATTGTCCAAATATTGGTTCACCAACAGATCTAAGAGCTTGAGCAAATTCCTCTTTAGAAGCGTCTTGAGGAACTAATCCAGCTTGAAAATGAACTTCAGCTACTTTTTTATAGTCTCTTTGAATAAATCCGTATAAGATTTCTGCTAAAAACTTTCTATTATTTTTATCTAAGCGACCCATGATACCAAAATCTACTGGAATAATATTTCCTTTTCTATCGACAAAAAGATTACCTTGATGCATATCGCCGTGAAAGAAGCCATCACGCACAGCTTGTTTTAAAAAAAATTGAATTAAATTTTCAGCGAGCTTTTTAAGATTTACTCCTGCTTCATCAAGTTTTTCATATTCTCTTATGGAAAAACCCTCAACTTTATCCAAGGTTAAGATTTTTTTTGTAGTGTAGTTCCAATAAATCTTTGGAACATTAAATCCTTGATCGTTCTTAGTGTTTTCATAAAGCTCATTCGCCGCTGCTGCTTCAAATCTTAAGTCCATTTCAATATTAGTAATCTCTCTCAAAAGATGCACAACCTCCACTAATTTCAACCTTTTAGCTTTTGAGAAAGAATTTTCGATCACGTAAGCAAATAGCATTAACGCGTCTAGCTCCTCGTTAAATAACTTTTCAATATCTGGTCTTAGAATTTTTATTGCTACTTGTTTCTTCAAATTATCTTCATTTATTTCGGCTAAATGAACTTGGGCTATAGATGCGGCAGCGATGGGCTCACTTATCTCCGATATATTTTTATAATATGTTTCTCCAATCTCTTTTTTAATTATTTTTTTAGCTTCATATAAATCAAATGCAGGAACTTTATCTTGGAGTTTTTCTAAATTTTTTGCTAAATGTTCTCCAATAATATCTGGCCTAGTCGCAAGAAATTGACCTAACTTTATAAAAGTAGTTCCCATTCCTTCTAACGCTGAACAAAGCTTTTCACCTGCAGGCAACTTTTTATCTAAAGATTTAGTATTTGATCCAATAGACATAATATTGAAAAATAAATTTAAAGTTGTAGGTAATTTATGAAGATCGTTAATGGTATCCACGGCTCCAGAGGTAGATAATTTTCTTGCTATTTGAAATAATTTTATAATTCTTTTAAACATTTAAATCTTCCAGCCCGAATGAATAGCTGAAATTCCATTTGAGAGATTTCTGTACTCTATATTAGAAAAGCCATTTTTCTTCATTAAGTTTGCAAACTGGTCCTGGTTGTAAAATTTATCGATACTATTTACTAAATATTTGTAAGGGTCCTCAGAACCCACTATTAGTTTTCCAAGAATAGGAATAGCTTTCGAATATTGCTTATAAATAAAATTTAAAATTTCATTATCGATTTTTGAAAATTCTAGACATAAAAAACGACCTCCAGGTTTTAAAACTCTTAAAGCCTCTTTTAATGATTTGTTTATGTCTGAAACATTTCTTATTCCATAACTAATTGAGTAATAGTCAAAAACATTATCTTCAACTGGTATTTCTTCTGCTTGAGAGTTTATCCACTTTATTGTCTTATAATTATATAGCTTTTTTTTTCCTAAGCTAAGCATTTCAAGATTAGGCTCTACGCATGTTACCTGTCCAGAATTTTTCGTTCTATCTAAAAATAACTTAGCAATATCTCCAGTACCAGTAGCAACATCGATTAATTTTGCTCCATGGAGAGGATACATCCAGTCAATAAATTTTTCTTTCCATAAACGATGAATTCCCAATGACATTACATCATTCATTAAATCATATCTCTTATAAACTCTAGAAAATACAGAATTGACTAATTCGGTTTTATTTTGAATATTACTTTTCATTAAATAATTATATGCCAGAATTACCAGAAGTTGAAGTTGTTAAAAGGTCCTTAGAGAAAAAAGCTCAAAATTTGATTATTAAAAAAGTAAAGATCAATGATGGCAACCTTCGATACAAGGTAAATAAATATCAAATATTAAAATTAAGAGGAAGAAGAATTAAAAAAATTGAAAGACGTTCAAAATATTTAATATTTACGATTCACAAAGATACAGTCATGTTAGTCCATTTGGGAATGACAGGAAAATTCTTTTTTATCGATAAAATGAACAAAAGATTTAAGACGAGTTTTTATTATAAATTAGATGAGAATAAAGATACAAAATTCAATAGAGTCATTTTTTTTTTACAAAATAATCAAAAAATAATTTACAACGATATTAGAAAATTTGGTTTTATAAAATTCTACAATTCAAACGATTTTGAAAAAAATTCACATTTTAGAAAATTAGGACCTGAACCATTATCAAATAAATTTAATTCAAAATATTTGAAAAATTATTTTTCAAATAGAAAAAGAACCGTCAAGGATATCTTAATGGATCAAAAATGCGTAGCTGGATTAGGAAACATTTATGTAAATGAAATCCTTTATTTGAGTAAAATAAAACCTTTTAAAAATGTAAAAAAAATTAGTAATAATGAAATAACTAAGTTGATTTTAAACACTAAAAAAGTATTGGAAGACTCAATAAAACTTGGAGGTTCTTCGATCAAAAATTTTTCTAGTGGTGATGGAAAAAAAGGTACGTTTCAACAATTTTTTAAGGTTTATGGTCGAAAAGGTGAGAAGTGCACTAATATAGCTTGTGACTCGATAATACAAAGAACAACAATATCAAATCGAGCTACTTTTTTTTGTGAAAAATGCCAAAAATAATAAAGTTGACCGAAATAATACCTGCATATATAAAATCTTTTAAATGCCTAACACTAAATCCGCGATAAGAAGAGTCAGAAGAGTTAAAAAACAAACTCAAATTAATAGACATAGAAAAAGTAAATACAAAAATGCCGTTAAACGTATAGAGTCTCTTATAAATACAAAGAAAACAGATGAAGCAAAAAAATTCTTTCCAAAATTCACATCAATTCTAATGCAGGTTGCTAAATCTGGCGTAGTAAATAAAAAAACTGCAGCAAGAAAAATTTCAAGAATTTCAAAAAAAATAAAATAGCCAACAATCCTCAGTTGATTGAAAAAAAACGTAACCACATTTAGAAGAAAATACTTTCAAAAACAAAATGTAGTTTCTTTCAAAAGTTGCAAATTTTTTTAATTCTATCTGAACGATAATGTTACAACCTGAATTGATTTTTTTTTTATTTTTTAAAAAAAATTGTTGCAAAAAATTTAGAATGGAGTTTAAAGTAAAATCCTACCGAACATTCTCTATGGACAAAAATAATAGTAAGAAACAAAATGTATATCTTTCAGAGGAAGAAAAAACGCTTGTTTGGGAAGATATTCAAACGTCATTTAAAAAAACTTTTGGTAGTGAAATATATAATAGCTGGCTTCAAAAATTGACCCTTGAAAAAGAATTCAATGATTACTTAATTCTTGGCGTCCCGACGAGGTTTTTTAGAGATTGGATCGTCTCGAGATATTTAGACAAAATCTTAGAAAATGTTAAAGAATTCAAATTAAGCCTAAATCGGATCGAATTTAAAATTGTTGAAGAGTCAAAGCAAAACCAGGATTATATCAAAATTGAAGATCTTAACAAAGTAACTGAAATCAAAGACTCGATTTTAAATTATAATAGGCTTAACCCCAATTTAAACTTTGAAAATTTTATTCAAGGAAAAAGCAATGATATTGCACTATCTTACTCGAAAAAAGTATGTGAGCATATATCTAGGTATAATCCACTTTATATTTGCGGAGGAGTAGGTCTTGGAAAAACACATTTGCTAAATGCAATAGGTTTAGAACTTCAAGATGAAAACAATGTTATGTTTATCTCAGCTGAAAGATTTATGTATCATTTCATTAAATCTATAAAAAAAAACGATATGGTAAATTTTAAAGATTTTTTTAGAAAATCATCGGTATTTATTATAGATGATATTCAATTCATAAGTGGAAAAGAAAGTTTACAAGAGGAATTTTTTCATACTTTTGAGAGTTTAATTTCTAAAGGATCGCAAATCATTATATCTTCCGATAGACCACCAATGAAATTAGATAGAGTTCAAGAACGAATTAAATCGAGGTTAGCTGGAGGTCTTGTTGTAGATATTGATACACCAGATTTTGATTTGAAAGTTAAAATTATAAAAAAAAAGATTAACGAAATTCAAAATCAATTTAAAGAAACTATAAATTTAAACGACGAAGTGATCAATTATATTGCAAGTGAAAGTAAAACAAATATTAGAGAACTCATTGGCGTGCTTAATCGTGTAATAGCTTTTGGTAGAGTTCATAATAAATTACTTACTATTGCAGATTGTAAAAATATTTTAAAAGATGTTTTTAGTCAAATAAGAGTGATAACTGTAGATAAGATACAAAATGTAGTCTCTAACTTTTTTAACATTGCTTTAAGTGAGATGCTATCGCAAAGAAGATCAAGACCTTTGGCTAGACCAAGACAAATAGCAATGTACTTAGCAAAGAAGATGACATCTCGATCACTTCCTGAGATAGGAAGAAGATTTGCTAATCGAGATCATACTACAGTAATACATGCTGTTAAAACAATTACTCGTCTATCAGAACAAGATGACGAAATGAAAAAAAATATAAATCAAATTAAAAGTCTTCTTTTAGAACAGTAATAAATGCAATTTGTTGTAAAAAGAGATATATTATTAAAATCTTTAAATTTCGTGCAAGGGGTTGTTGAAAAGAAAAATACATTACCTATTCTTTCGAATGTATTATTGCAACTTAAAGACAGAAAACTTTCAATAATTGCTACTGATTTAGACATAGTATTTTTTGATGAAATTGAAGATGTCAAGATAATTAACGAGGGAAGTACAACTACTTCAGCAGCAATACTTTATGATATTCTAAGAAAAATTTCTTCTAATTCTGATTTAAATTTTGAGCTGAAAAATGAAAATAAACTTAGCTTAAAAAGTGAAAATTCAGACTTTAATTTACTTTGCTTACCGACTGATAATTTTCCAACATTTTCAGACGATTTTAAAGGCCAAGAAATCTCATTTGATAAAGATAAATTTTTGAAACTTTTAAATAAAACTAAAATTTCTATTTCAAATGATGATACCAGACATTATTTAAATGGGATTTTTTTACATTTAACAGATGCAAATGGTACAAAATATTTGACTGGTGTAGCTACTGATAGCCATAGATTATCATCAAGCAGTGTTGAAATATCAAATCTCAATGATTTTGTATCAATAATTTTACCAAGAAAAGCTGTTTTTCAATTATGTTCTCTGTTATCAGAGACGCAAAATGAGATGAAAATGCAAATAAATGAGAATAAAGTTAAGTTTTCTACAGGTAAAATAAAACTTGTTTCAAAAGTAATTGATGGAAAATTTCCTGATTATAAAAAAGTTGTGCCAACTGATAATAAAAAGTTTTTAATTGTTGATACTAAAGATTTAATCAACTCCATTGAACGAGTAACTACTGTCTCTTTAGATAGAAAAGAAGGAGTAAAATTAAATATAAACAAAGATAAAGTTCAATTGTCTGTTAATAGCGCTAATTCTGGAGAAGGAAATGAGATCATTAAAGCAGAGTTTAATTCAGATAATTTAAATATAAGTTTTAACTCAAAATATCTTATTGATATTGCATCAGAAGTTGAAAATAATAAATTTAAAATGCATCTTAAAGACTCAGTCTCTCCAGTATTGATCGAAGATTTATCTGATAAAAATAGTTTTTATGTTATAATGCCAATGAAAATCTAATTATCTTTAAAATTAGAATTATATTTAATTTTTGGCCAAAAACCCTTGATAGTAAATGCTTTTAGGTCTATCGAGTTAAGCCTAGTTTTATATTGTTTCAAAAAAATGATATATTAAAAAATTAATTCAATAAAAGAAAATGTCAAAAAATTCAGATTTAAATAACAATCGTTCGTATAGCGCAGAGTCGATAAAGGTTTTAAAGGGGTTAGATGCGGTTAGAAAAAGACCCGGTATGTACATTGGAGATACAGATGATGGTTCTGGTCTTCATCACATGGTTTTTGAAGTTATAGATAACTCTATAGACGAAGCGTTAGCAGGCTATTGCAAAAACATTACTATTACTATTAATTCTGATAATACTGTTACGGTTGAGGATGATGGTAGAGGTATACCAGTAGATATTCATAAAACAGAAAAAATATCAGCTGCCGAGGTTATAATGACTCAACTTCATGCTGGTGGAAAATTTGATCATGACTCATACAAGGTCTCAGGTGGATTACATGGAGTTGGCGTTTCTGTTGTAAATGCTCTCTCTGAAAAACTAGAATTAAAAATTTTTAGAGACGGAAAAGAATTTGAGATAAACTTTAAAGACGGAAATTCCATCAAACCTTTAAAAAAAGTTGGAAATACGAAAAAAAAGGGAACAAAAATAACTTTTTTGCCATCAAAAGAGATTTTTTCTTCAATAAAATTTAGCTCATCAATACTAGATAAAAGGATTAGAGAACTAGCATTTTTGAACAAAGGTATTGCTATTTCTCTAGTGGATAATTCTTCAAAAAAAACAAAAGAATTTAAACATAAATACGATGGTGGAATCACAGAATTTGTAAAACACATTAATAGTAAAAAACCTATTTTAGTAAACAAAAATGAAAAAGAGGTTTTTAAAAAACCTATTTATGTTACTGCCTCAAAAAATAACGTTATAGTCGAATGCTCATTTGAATGGAATGCAGGATATTCAGAGGAGGTTTTACCCTTCACAAATAATATCCCTC
>CESP01061718.1_pt1 | contig 12132 bp, 9 predicted proteins | sample 531211 | NCBI WGS metagenome assembly CESP01 (sample SAMEA2622074, study PRJEB7988) | marine metagenome | biome: marine biome (ENVO:00000447); feature: surface water layer (ENVO:00002042); material: "saline water (ENVO:00002010), including plankton (ENVO:xxxxxxxx)" | depth 5 m | reverse complement strand
TTTGAGAAGTCTGCAAAATTCTTTTTTGGAGAAGATATTCATTTGGAGGAAATTAACTCTATTCACTAAACCAAGAGGAGTACATTACATAATTATTAGTAATACCTTCAATTAGTCGAGCTGTTTGTTCTTGGCTTAGACTTTTTATTTTTTTAGCAGGCACACCAGCGTAGATACTACCACTTTCAACTAGCGTTCCTTCTAATATGACAGTACCAGCAGCAATAATTGAATTACTTTCAACCAACACACCGTCCATAACTATAGCACCCATACCTATCAAAACATTGTTATGAATGGTACAGCCGTGAACCAAAGCATTATGACCTATGGATACATTATGACCAATTTCGATGGCATGTTTTTGATAAGTACAATGAATAACAGCCCCGTCTTGAATATTTACCTTGTCACCAATCTTTATATAATTTACATCACCCCGAACCACAGCATTAAACCAAACACTGCATGATTTACCCATTACAACATCACCAACAATAGTAGCATTTTCTGCTAAATAACAACCCTCTCCAATTACAGGAGTTTTACCATTAACTGTTTTGATTAGCGCCATATTTTTTTTTCAAAGATAAAAGAATGGCTTAACTTTGTGAAAATTATTATTATGACTAAAATACCTACATCATTGTACAGTGAAGCAACACCCAATCCAAGGGTAATGAAGTTTACGGCTAACCGCATGTTAGTTGATCAAAATATATATGAATTCAATAATAGAGCCGAAGCCTCAGTATCTCCTTTAGCGCTAGAACTATTCGGCTTTCCTTTTGTGGAGTGTGTCTTCATCAGTAATAATTTCATTTCCATAACTAAAAAAGATAATGATATAGAATGGAGTGATATTATTTTAGAAATGCGTGAATTCATAAGGGATTATTTAGTCGACGGAGGAAGTGTTATTAATAAAAATGCATTGCCAAAAAAAAACAAAACAATTAATCAAAATGAAGAACTCAAAAGAGAATTTAATGACATAGAAAAGAAGATTACTAATTTATTAGATGAATACGTTAGACCAGCAGTGGAACAAGATGGTGGTTTTATCTCGCTCAAAAAATTTGAAAAAGGTATCGTTACCGTGTCTTTGAAAGGTGCATGTAGTGGCTGCCCATCATCAAGTATGACATTAAAGTCAGGCATTGAAGGTTTATTAAAAAGAGAAATGCCGGGAGAAATTGTGGAAGTAATTGCAGAAAGTGACTAAATTTATAGTTATATCACTATTTTTAGTCCCATTTCTATTAATGGGACAAAGTAAAAACGAGAACTTCCATTTTGGCTTACAATTCAAACCTATAATTACCGCCGCCTATTTTGATAGTGGTGATGAATCTGCACAATGGGAAGATTATAATTTTGAGTTATCACCACGCTTTGGACAATCCTTGGGAATGATAGTAAGATACTATTTAAGCTCTACTTTTTCTTCAGAAACAGGCTTAAATCTTGTTAATAGAAAATATCAATTACGTATTGAAAATAGTAATATAGTATTGACAGACATGAGCAATTTCAACTTACGTTCTTATGAATTTCCTATTCAGATATTATCCTATGTCAGAATTTCTGATAAGTATTATTTAAATGCTTCCTTTGGCAATTCCTTAAATATTTTTGCTTCAGATGTCATTAGCTTTGGTGAGGAAAATCCTTTTTTCTTTCAAAGTACATCTAGAAGAAAGCGTATTCAATCGGCTTTGATAGCCAATTTAGGAATGGAATACAGAACCATTGAAAAAGGAATCTTTTATTTAGGCTTTAGCTTACATAGGCCTTGGAAAAATACCGCGAGGAGTTATCCTGAATTTGATGATGGCACCAATTCCTTTAATAGCCAAGCTCCAAGCGGAAATAATGTTAAATTTATGAATATTTCGGGCAATTATCTAACCCTCGACTTCCGGTATTTCTTTCCTCAAAAAAAATAGCAAATTCATTTTTGAAGCTTTAAAATTTTTGAGAAGAGAAAAAAGCATTTGACATTAAGTTATATTTTTTATATGTTGAATTCAAACTTTTTTTGCGCCCAATGCTTTTAAGCTAGATGACGATTATCTCAAAGAAACTATCATACCACAAATTAGCTGGGACGATAATTACAATAACCAAAGATACCCTTAAGTATACTCCTGAAAAGCTAGAAATAATGGTACTAAAACAAATCAAATTCGGTGAATTATATATTGTGAATTAATAACTAATTTTCTTGTACTCTCGCATTTGCTTAGTGGGTTCTACGATATCATAGCCTTGCCATAAGCTATCGTCAAACTGTTCTACATATGTGACCTTCATTTTTTTGACCTGCTCAAAATTGTGGTAATCCAAAGGACTAATATCCTCATGAGATAAAAGCAAACATTCAATAGACTGCTTACTCCTTATTTGTATATCTATAGCACCTTTAAGCTCCAATAGCGTTTTGTCAAAAAGTGGTTTTTTCCTCTTTTTTAATAAGGCAATTTTCCTATCAATACCAAAACTAGAACCCTTTTTGAGTGAAAAGTATTTGAGATAATAATGGTCATGTATTTTCTCAAAATTGATAGATATCTTACAGGTTTCCTCTTTGTAGTTAATTCCCATCAGCTTGAAGTTCCTGCCATGTTTGCCCTCAGCATAGTGAAAGTCAGCTCTGAGCATGGCATAAGACGATAAACTTATGTATAACCTACCCTCATAAAGACCTTTATTTTTGGGTGAAAAGTCAATGATGTAAATGTCCTGTTCTTGAATTCGTGTGCCACCAACCAAATTGAAGCTATATTGAAAAGGTTTGTATAAAAAGTCCCACATATCCTCATTATCGAATTGATAATCACTCAAATCATGATACAAATTATTAGCAAAGTCCTCTACTACCATTTCATCTTCTTCCAAATTCAAAGTGGTATCTTGAAAATCAAGGCCTACTTTACTACCGATTATTCCTGTTTTTATTTTCCAATACTCTAGACTATCAGTTTTCTTAAAAGCATCTTCAAAAACTTGAGCTAATTGGTCTATCTCTGTAATGTCCTTGTCTTTTAAACTAACTACCTTTTTGGGCTTTATCTTAATGCTAAGGCTATCAGATTTTTCAGGTGAGATTAGTATTTCACCTAAAAAGTCTGTAAAGGAGGTGGAGTAACGAGGTGTTTTTTGTTCAGCAATAGCTATGGCCGCTTGGTCTATATCAGAAATATTGCTTTTTTTATAATCTAGCTTAAACAACAATAAATCCGACTCATCTCGTTTTCTAACAAATATCTCAGATTCCGAATAATCCTTATGGTAATTGCTATCGGCATACAGTAAGACTTGTTGGACAATAAATTCTGGGTCTTGCTCATTACCAAAAATAAGAGTCTCGCTTATATTAATGATATTTTTTTCTAAATGAACATCGGCAGAATGTAATAAGTCGCTAATGGCAACATCTTTAATCTGATAGCCCATGTACTGAAAACGAACGCTATCTTGTAATCCAAAAGAAGAAATTTCAATAGTATATTGCCCATGTTCGTTGCTAATAACACCAGTATTGCTATTTAATATAAAAACTGTAGCATACATTAAAGGTTGTTTACTATTGGAGTCAACAATCATACCCTTAATGAGACTATTGTCCTTGTATTGAGCAAAAATTTCTAAACAAAAACACAACAAAAAAACAAGAATTTTATACGTTTTCATAGGGATAGAATTTGTGTCACAAACATTCATTTTCTACAAAAATTTTTAACCAAAAAAAAGCCAACAGAAGTTGGCTTTATCATTAGAGTCCTAAACTCTTTTTTACGTCTCCGTTTAGTAAATGTGTGCTTGGGTCTTCTAAGCATTCTTTAACTCTAACTAAAAAGCCTACAGATTCTCTTCCGTCAATGATACGGTGGTCATAAGATAAGGCTATGTACATTATGGGTCTTGTCTCTACTTTTCCGCTGACTGCCACAGGGCGTTCTACAATATTGTGCATACCCAATATCGCCGATTGTGGCGGGTTGATTATTGGTGTGGACAACATAGAACCAAATACCCCACCATTAGTAATGGTAAATGTGCCGCCCAACATTTCGTCAGGGGTAATTTTTCCATCTCTAGCACGTAATGCCAATCGTTTGACTTCTAATTCAACTTCTTTAAAATTCATCAATTCGGCATTGCGAATAACTGGTACCATCAACCCTTTTGGTGCACTTACTGCAATACTAATATCGGCATAATTATGATAAATTACTTCCTTTCCATCTATTTGAGCATTTACATCTGGGAAATCCATTAGTGCTGTGGTTATGGCTTTAGTAAAAAAGGACATGAAACCTAAACTGACATCGTACTTGTCTTTAAAAGCTTCCTTGTATTCTTTTCGGATTGCGAAGATAGCGGACATATCTACTTCATTAAATGTGGTTAACATAGCTGTTTCGTTCTTGACAGATACCAAACGTTGAGCTACCTTTCTTCTGAGCATAGACATTTTCTTACGCTCGGTACCTCTAGCTCCATCGGTCTTAAACGATGAAATAGCTTCCATCACATCGTCTTTCAAAATCTTTCCTCCTTCACCGCTACCTTTGACATCTTTCGGAGATAAATCATTGTGTGATATAATAGCTTTAGCCAAAGGTGTAGCCCTAGCCTCTACTGACTTAGTTGGGGTTGTAACCTCTTGTACTGACTCTTGAACTGGTGCTATAATTTTGGCTTCTCCAACACCTTCAGTATCAATAATACATACCACTTGACCTACTTCGACTGTATCACCCTCTTCAGCTACTAACTTAATGGTGCCGCTTTCCTCAGCTGGTAAAGCTAAGGTAGCTTTGTCCGAATCTACTTCAGCAATTTCTTGATCTTTCTCAACATAGTCACCATCTTCCACTAACCATTTAGCGATTTCGACTTCGGAGATAGACTCTCCCGGACTAGGTACTTTCATTTCTAATAGCATAACCTTCTATTTAAAAACTTCTTCTATAATTAATCGTTGTCTCTGAGCCGCTTGCTTAGAAGAGCCAGAGGCAGTGGCTGCACTGGGTCTGGAGGCAATTAACTCAAACGGTAAGTGTTGTAATCGATTTAGGATATGTGTCCAAGCACCCATATTTTTAGGTTCTTCTTGTACCCATATCAATGACTTACCTTTATACTTTTCTAATACAATATTAATTTGTTCTTCTGGCAAAGGATATAGTTGTTCTAAACGGACTAAGACCACGTCTACACGATTTGTTTTCTCTCTCTCTTGTAATAATTCGTAATAAATTTTACCACTGCAAAAGACTACTTTTTCTACTGCCGATGGCTTAACTTGTTCATCATCTATTAACTCCTGGAATCTCCCCGTTGACAAATCTTCTAATGTAGATATGCACAAGGGGTGACGCAATAAACTTTTAGGAGTAAATACGACCAAAGGCTTTCTAAACTCTCGTTTGAGTTGTCTTCTAATAACGTGGAAAAAGTTAGCCGGTGTGGTGCAATTGACCATCTGCATATTGTGCTTGGCACACATCTGCAAATAGCGTTCCATTCTTGCACTAGAGTGTTCAGCACCTTGTCCCTCATATCCGTGAGGCAAGAGCATAACCAAACCATTATAGACTTTCCATTTGTCTTCGGCACTAGAGATAAACTGGTCTATCATAATCTGAGCACCATTACTAAAATCTCCAAATTGAGCTTCCCAAATAGTTAGACTATTGGGTAAGGCCATAGCGTAACCGTAATCGAAACCCAAGACTCCATATTCTGATAACAAAGAATTATAAGCCTCAAACTGAGCCTTAGGGTTAATGCTATTTAAAGGTACTATTTCTTGCTCCGATTGTTCTAACTTCAATACAGCATGACGGTGAGAAAAGGTTCCCCTTTCTACATCTTGACCACTCAATCGTATTGGGTTACCGTCATGCAAAAGCGTACCATAAGCCAACAATTCAGCCATTCCCCAATCAAGTTGGTTTTTTTCCTCAACCATCTTCTTCTGTTCCGCCAACAAACGTTGGGTCTTTTTAAACAGAGAGTCGTATTGATCAACTGTATATATTTTTTTAGCTACCTGTTTAAGCGTATAAATAGGGACTGAAGTGTCTGGCGAGGATACAAAGTCGGTATCTTTAGATTTTCTAAATCCTTCCCATTCACTTTGCATAAAGCGAGTAATGTGAGCCTTTTCTATTTCTTTGGATTCATCAAAGCGGTCTTGTAACAACTGCTTAAATTCTTGCTCCATCTCCTTGGCAATATTTGCACCAACAACCCCTTCACTAATAAGCTTTTGATTATAAATTTTTCGAGGATTAGGATGCTTACTAATGGCTTTGTAAAGCATAGGTTGCGTAAAACGAGGCTCGTCACCTTCGTTGTGACCATACTTTCTGTAACACAATAAATCTATAAATACATCTTTATGAAACCTTTGTCTGTACTCTACCGCTATTTCCATAGCATGTACTACAGCTTCTACATCGTCACCATTGACATGAAAGACAGGTGATAAGGTCACTTTGCCCACATCAGTACAATAAGTACTAGAACGGGCATCTAAATAATTGGTCGTAAAACCTACTTGATTGTTCACTACAATATGTATAGTTCCTCCTGTTTTATAGCCATCCAATTGGGCCATTTGTATGACTTCATAGACTACTCCTTGCCCAGCTAAAGCCGCATCACCGTGAACAAGTATAGGAACTATCTTGGAATTATCCCCCTTGTGATTTTGGTCAATCTTTGCTCTTGCTATCCCTTGCACTACAGGGTCAACAGCTTCCAAATGCGATGGATTAGGCGACAGGGACATTTTTACTTTCTTACCATTATTACAGGCTTGTTCGGAAGTGTAACCCAAATGGTATTTTACATCACCAGCAAAAAGGTGGTCTTCGTATTCTTTACCCTCAAACTCGGAGAAAATATCTCTGTAAGTTTTGTTGAAAATATTGGCTAAAACATTAAGACGACCTCGGTGTGCCATACCCATTACGAATTCTTCAACTCCTAAGTCCGCTCCTTTTTCAATGAGCGCATCTAATGCTGGAATAAGAGCTTCAGCACCTTCTAAAGAGAAACGTTTTTGACCGACAAATTTAGTGTGCATGAAATTTTCAAAGGCTACCGCTTGATTGAGTTTGCGTAGAATTTGTTTCTTTTCAAGAGGGCTGAAAGTTGGAGTATTGCTATTTTTATGCAATCTATTTTTAATCCATTCCACTTGGTCGGGCTTACGGATGTACATGTACTCAATTCCAGTAGATTGACAATATACCTGCTTGAGGTGTGTTATGATATCTTTTAAACTAGAAGGCCCAATACCAACTTGACTACCCGCTTGAAAAATCGTTTCCATATCGGATTCTTCAAGTCCAAAATTTTCAATATCTAGTGTTGGGGTATATTTTCTTCTCTCACGAACAGGATTAGTATGGGTAAATAAATGCCCACTTTTACGATAGGCATCAATAAGATTTATGACTTGGAATTCTTTCTTAAAAGTTTCTGGTACTTCGTCTTCATCAGAATAAACTTCTTTAGCAAAATCAAAACCTGTGAAGAAGTTACGCCATTCTTCATTTACCGATTCGGGGTTTTCAATGTACCGCTGATACATGATTTCTATCATATTGGTATGAACTGCCCCTAGAAAAGAAAATTTGTCTGCCATCAATTTTTCAGTTATAGCAAAACTATTGAATTTTATTGATTTTTCTACCTATAATTCGCCCTATTTTTAGGATTACAAGGGCAGCTTTAGTTTTCTCTTTTCTTTAAAAGAGAGGCAAATAGCTCTATTTCGCTTAGGTCAGCATTTATAGAGTTTAAGGACTTCATAGCTTTAGAATAGTAATCGTCAATTAAGATATCGATATGTTCTTGTATATCCATCGAAGCATATAAGAACTTGACACGCTCCACTTTTTCTGTGTCATTAAGCGATTCTGAATTGTATAAATTCACCAACTCCATCTTTTGATCGCCTTCAGAAAGGGAAAGTGCTTTCAGATATAGACAGGTTTTTTTGTTAGCGATAATATCTCCACCTACTTGTTTGCCGAAAGTTTGTTCGTCACCGAAGACATCTAACAAATCGTCTTTAAGCTGAAAGCCTATGCCAATATTTCTACCGAATTCGTATAAGGCATCTGATTCTAGGTCGCTAGAACCAGCAATAATAGCCCCCATTTTAAGTGCCGACCCTAAAAGAACAGCCGTCTTATATTCAATCATTTTGAGATAGGATTCCATATCTACCTCTGCTTGGATTTCAAAATCCATATCATATTGTTGACCTTCACATACTTGTAAAGCCATTTCGTTAAATACTGCTAAACACTTAGTTAATTGCTCGGATGGCAAATCACATAAGTATTGATAAGACTGTATAAGCATAGCATCACCCGATAATATGGCTACATTTTCGTTCCATTTAGTATGAACTGTTGCTTTACCCCTTCTTACAGGTGCTTTGTCCATAATATCATCGTGCAACAAGGTGAAATTGTGGAAAACTTCTATCGCTAAAGAGGGCTTAATGGCTTTTTCAATATCCTCATCAAATAATTGATGCGCCAATAACAAAAGAATAGGACGCATACGCTTGCCTCCTAAGGATAAAATATATTCTATAGGAGAATACAAATCGGCTGGAGAGCTAGGGTATTTTAAGCCATACAATTCTTGCTCTACTAATGTTCTTAATTCGTCTATGGATTTCATCGTTATTTTAACAAGGATAATAAATAATTTCCATAACCACTTTTCAATAATGGGTGAGCTAGTTCCCTCAATTGATTTTCATCAATAAAGCCCATTTTATAGGCAGCTTCTTCTATACAGCCTATTTTACGTCCTTGTCTGCTTTCGATTACTTCTACAAATTGACTGGCTTGCATTAAAGATTTGAAGGTGCCGGTATCTAACCAAGCTGTACCCCTTCCTAAAGTTTGAACTTTTAGCTTACCTCTTCTGAGATACTCTAAATTGACATCTGTAATTTCATATTCTCCTCGTGCCGAGGGTCTAATATTTTTGGCAATTTCGACAACATCATTATTGTAGTAATACAATCCAGGAACGGCAAAATTAGACTTTGGATTTTGAGGTTTCTCCTCAATACTTATCACATTAAAATTCTCATCGTATTCCACAACGCCATAACGCTCAGGGTCGTTAACGTGATAACCGAAAACTAAGCCTCCATCGACATCAATACTAGATTGAAGAATTTGACGTTTCATATAAAAAATATTATCTCCCAACACCAAACACACATTATCGTTACCAATAAATTCTTCTCCTAAAACAAAGGCTTGCGCCAAGCCATTAGGAATTTCTTGGACTTGGTATTCAAAACAGCATCCTAAGGAACTTCCATCACCCAACAAGCGTTGAAAAACTGGCAAATCATTAGGGGTAGAAATTATTAATATTTCATTAATTCCTGAATACATTAAAGTCGTTAAAGGATAATAAATCATGGGCTTATCATAAACAGGTAAAGCCTGCTTACTGACGGCTAAAGTCAAGGGATGTAATCTAGTCCCAGAACCTCCTGCTAAAATTATACCTTTCATTCCTTATCGTTCTTTAACGTTAATTCTTTTAGTTCTATATCCTCCTCCTCGTCAAAAACATCAAGCAGTGGGTCGCTAATGGCTTCTTCCATAATAGATTTTTCTAAACTCAGTAACATAGCGGGCAAAACAATCAAATTAGACAACAAGGCTATCAATAGAGTAATGGATACTAATAAGCCTAAAGCTAATGTCCCGCCAAACTGTGAGGCAATAAAGATAAAAAATCCAAAGAATAAAACAATTGAAGTATAAAACATACTAACTCCTGTTTCTTTTATAGCAGCCACCACAGAGTCTTTAATGTTGTTGTTTCTGTACTTCAATTCTTGTCGATACTTTGCCAAAAAATGTATTGTGTCGTCAACAGATATACCAAAAGCAATGCTAAATACTAATATAGTAGATGGTTTGATAGAAATACCAAAATATCCCATAATAGAGGCAGTAATAAGTAGTGGTATCAAATTAGGAATTAAAGAAACAACAACCATTCTAAAAGAGTTGAACATCCACGCCATAAATATCGATATCAATAGGATGGCTAAAAATAGACTAATAAATAGATTTTTTACTAAGTAAGTTGTCCCTTCTAAAAAGACGACACTTGTACCTGTTAGTATTACTTTGTACTTTTCAGAATTAAATATTTTGTCTATTTTCAAACGCAACTCATCTTTGAGCTCTTTCATTCGTGAAGTGCCAATATCCGTAACATATAAACTAACTCTACCTATCTGTTGATTTTCATCAACTAGAGCATCCATCCATTTGCTTGGCGATTCACTATTAAGAGTATAATCCAAAAGCCATCTTTTCTCTTGTGAGTTTGGTAAAGTATAGAACTGCTTCTGACTGTTATATATGGCTTGTTTAGAATATTTTATGGGGTCAATAACAGAAAGTGGTCTAGAAAACTCTTCATAAGTCATCAAAGTATCGGTTAATTTGTTGATACGTTTAAGTGTGGATAGTTTAGTAATACCATTTTTTCTATGAGTATCAATAATAATTTCGAAAGGCATAACAGATTTATAATGCTTTTCAAAAAACTTAATGTCTTTGTATAGCGCCGATTCTTTTGGCATATCGTCTGTAATATTTCCAGCAATACGCATTTGAAGAAGACCAAAAAGAGCAATGGAAATAATTGTAATTGTTGCTGCATAGACTACAGTCCTCTTTTCCGTTACAAAAAAGGTGATTTTCTGTATAAGATTATTAAGCCATTTTCTATCCAAGTGACTGACGTGACGTTTTTTAGGTGGATTTAAATAGCTAAATACAATAGGTATAAGTAACAAAGACAGAATAAATACTGCGAAGATATTTATGGAAGCTACTAAACCAAATTGACGTAAATCCTTACTTGAGGTAAGAATAAATGTTGCAAAGCCTAATGCGGTAGTTGTATTTGTAAGAATTGTAATATTTCCCACGCGACGAATCATTTGAACCAACGACCTTGACTTATTGCCATGCTCTCTAATTTCATTATGATATTTATTTATAAGGAAAATACAATTAGGCACACCTATTACAATTAATAATGGGGGTATTAAAGCTGTAAGAATTGTTATCTCGTAGCCCAAAATTCCTAACATGCCGAATGACCAAACAACACCTATTCCAACCACTACCATTGAAATGATCATTACCTTAAGAGATCTAAAAAAGAAGAATAAGATTATAGCGGTTACCAAAAGAGCTAAAAAAATAAATAAGCCAACTTCCTTTCGAATCAATTCTGAATGCACAGTTCGTATGTAAGGTAAGCCCGAATACTTCACTTCTTTTTGTGATAAGCTAGTATAAATGTCACCAAAATCGGTAATGGCATTTATCATATTTACTCGCTTACCACTGGTCACATAATCATTACTTAATGAGACCAACATCAGCATGGCGCTGTCATTAATTAGTCTATCATCATAGAAAGGTAATTGCTGCAATTCAGAAACAGTTTTATCTAATGATTTTTGTGTACTAACCTTATCAAATAAGGATTTGACAATTAACCTTTTTTCTTGTTTACTCTTTTTCAAACTGGAGGCATCTGCAATAGAATAAACCTCCTCAACTCCGGCAATGGATTTAATATTATCAGCCAAACTCTGCCAATACTGAAAGTTGTTGATATCGAAAAAATTATCAGATTTAACACCAATAATCATTACATTATCTTTGATACCAAACTTTTCTACAAATAAGTTGTAATCGCGTTGAGCGTCAGAATTTTTTGGAAGTAAACGAGCCATAGAGTAAGAAAGACTTACATCTGATGACTTTTGTACCATAAAGTATGTGGAAACTAATATTAGCCATATGAATACAGCCCTGTATCTGAGAATTACCCTGGCAATAGTTAACCACATAGTCTATTTAAAATATGCTAAATTAGTCATAAGAATCTGAGCAAAAAAAGAGCGATAAAAATCGCACCTTGATTTTTTTTAGTAATGTAAGTTATACCTTCAAAATTTCTTCTTCTTTCTTAGTGAAGAATTCGTCAATTTTTGAAGTAAAACTATTAGTTATATTTTGTACTTCATTT
>CESP01008649.1_pt1 | contig 12166 bp, 8 predicted proteins | sample 531211 | NCBI WGS metagenome assembly CESP01 (sample SAMEA2622074, study PRJEB7988) | marine metagenome | biome: marine biome (ENVO:00000447); feature: surface water layer (ENVO:00002042); material: "saline water (ENVO:00002010), including plankton (ENVO:xxxxxxxx)" | depth 5 m | reverse complement strand
TTACTAGCATTATTAATTCCCTCATTGAATGCATTATAAACTCCTCTACCTTCTTGAGTTTTAATAAGAATTTTTTCAAAATTATAATTTTTAATTAATTCTAAAGTTTTATCAGTTGATCCACCATCAATAACAATTATTTCATAGTCAATAAATGTTTGTTTTTTTATGGAGTCTAAATTTTTTTTGATGGTTTCTTGATTGTTTAGTGTGGCTATGATTATAGAAAATTTCAAAGTTTTATTTAGCAAAATCTTTTTTTAGAAAATTCCTCATCAATTTCGTTGATTTATTTGGATCATTAATTTCGGTCAATTTTTTTAACAATATTTCTATATCATTGTTTTCATACATAGGATCAGTTGTGATGTTGATATCATTATCTGTTGTTTTTTTCATTCTTTTTTTTATAGTTAATTCTTCATCCATTTTTTCTCCATCTTGTAGACCTATTACTTTTATTTCATAACTATAATCCGGCTCAATTTTTTTTCTTAGATTAATTAAAGACTTAATAATATCCATTATTTTTATTGGCTTGCCCATATTTAAAACTAATACATTTTTAGGGTTATTTATTTTCATAGATGACATTAATAAAAAACATGCCTCATTAGTTGTCATAAAATATCTTGTGACATTCTTATTTGTAATAGTAATTGGTAATTTGTTATTTATTTGATTTATAAATGTTGGCACAGCTGAACCAATACTTCCAAAAACATTTCCAAATCTTACAACTTTTGAAGAAAATGTTTCATCGTTAAATTTTAAACACAATAATTCTGTTATTCTTTTTGTTAGACCTAAAACACTTGTTGGTTTCACTGCTTTATCCGTTGATATAGTTACTATTGGGATATGATTTTTTTTTGCAATTTCTAAAATAGTGTTTGAGCCAAAAATATTATTTCTTATAGCAGATTGTACATTTTCTTGAAGAATACCAACATGTTTATAAGCTGCGGCGTGAAAAATAAAATCAATTTTTTCTTTTTTAATTATATATTCAAAAAAATTTCTATCTAAAATATCACCAAGATACAACTTAACTTGAGAAAACGATTTTAACTCATTTTTAAAATTAAATAAGTCTATTTCTGAATTATCATAGCCAACAATTTTACTTACAGGTGTATTGAGTAATTGTCTTACCATTTGCGAGCCTATTGAACCAGCTGCTCCAGTTACAAGAATATTTTTTTTTTTTAGATGTTTTGAAAATAAATTATAATTAATTACTCTTCTTTTTTTTCCTAGTATTTCATCAGTTCCTAATATATTTAAATCAGTTAATGAAATTATTTCTGTTTTAAATTTTGTTTTTAGTGGAATAAAAGATATTTCATTTATATAGCTACTAAAAGTTTCTTTGATTTTTTTAAGTTTTTTTTCGGTTAATGTTGGGATTGCAATAATCAAACTTTTAATAATCTTTATTTTAGACAAATGTTCTAACTCATAACGAGAAATTATTTTTTTATTATATATGGTTGTATTTTGTTTTTTTTTATCATCATCAACAAAACAATATACTTTCTGGTTCTGTGACAATAGACCTTGATAAACTTGTTTTCCTGCATTACCTGTTCCATATATTATATGTCCTTCAACTATATCTTGTAAAATATTGTCATTTTGCTGTTTAAAAATATCTAGTTTTTTATTTTTGAGATTTTTAGATTTAAAAAAGTAATTTTCCAGTTTTTTGAAGCTAAATTTAGAAAGATGCTCGTTTGTTGCAATTGAAACATCTACCTCATCAATCGATTTATTGCTTTTCTTTAATTTAAATTTTTTTCGTCCTATAAATTTAACTAAATCAATTAATTTTATTCCTCGTCCGGCCCCTATGTCATAAACAGAATTTTTTAATTTTTTGTTATTTATAAAATAATAATATAGTCTAACTACGTCCTTTACATGAATATAATCTCTTATATTCACGCCACCATTAAAAATTGTAATAGTTTTTTTTTTATTTAGTGATTTTGAAAGTTTTGAAATCACCGAAAATTTATCTTCTTGTTTATCAGAATACATATTAAATATCCTTAAAATTAAAAAAGAAATTTTATTTTTTGAACAAAAATTGTAAATTAAATTTTCTGCAGCAATTTTTGTAGATGAATAAAGACTTTTATTATTTGTATCGACATACTGGTAATCTTTTCTTATGGAGTTATAAACCGCTGAGCTGCTTGAATAAATTATCTTGTTTATTTTTTTTGGATTTATTTTTGAAAAAATTTTTGCATTAAAAAGAATAGATTGTTCATAGAATTTGTCATAATTTTTATTATTGACTAAGGTAATATAAGCAGATGGATAAAAATTATTCATAATCAAATTTAATTTTTTTTTAGATGAGTTTATAAATTTAATAATTGTATCTATTTCTGCATTTGAACGAGATGAAAAAACCTTACTTTTTTTATTATATATTTTTAAATGTTTAGTTAATAAACTTTCTCTTCCAATAATTACTGTAATCATATTTTTATAAAAATTTTAAAATAATATATTTCATAATTTATATAATTAAAAATACTAACAACTGAAATATTAATTTATTTTTTCAATTATTAAGCTTAAATATTTTTAAATATAATTCATAATATTTTTTAACAATAATTGAACTTTTATATTTATAGGTATTTATTAATCCTTTTTTTACCAGTTTTATAAACAATTTATCGTTATTAATTATTTTATTTAACATTTTTTTTATCTCACTTTTTTTTTGAGGATCAACTAAAAGAGTATGTTCGCCACCAACACTTTTCATTGGCTCTTTTTTGCTCGTTATCACTGCCATTCCAGAAGCTTGAGCTTCAATAATTGGCATTCCAAATCCTTCATAATTTGATGCCATTAGCAAGATATCATTTTCTTTATACAAATTTTTCATTTTATTGTCTGTAACTCCAACATAATTTTTAAAACTAATTTTTGATTTTTTGCAGATTTCCTTAATTTCATTGTTAATTTCTCCAACAACCGTAATACTAATATCCAGACCTATTGTGCTTAGCAACATATTCTTTACATTCTTATGTGGTAAAGTTCCTACAATTAAAACTTTTTTTTTTAAATTCCTGTTAATTTTGAATGAAAGATTACTTACTAATGGAACAGGTATAACCTTATAATTTACTTTGCTAGTATTAATATTTTTTGAGATTTCTTTTTGAGTAAATTTAGAAATAAATGTGATAAATCTAGAATTTTTTATTGGTAGAGAAAACCAAAATAATTTATATATAAATTTTTTTAAATTCTTAAATTGAAATAAAAGTCGACAATCTAAATATGTGCTAATTGTTTTTTTTTTATTCATTAACAGATTGATGTAATTAATGTCTCCTAAAATATGATTTATATCTGCTTGTAAAAATGATGCCCATATAATTAAATATAATCGATTAATTAAACCTTTACTTTCGACAGGACATTCAACAATATTAATATCAATCTTTTTATTTGGTGAGTTTTTTTTTATCTCTTTGGCAAATCTCTCAATACTGTTTTGAAAGTTGGAGGCTCTTTTTCTTATAAAAACATTTACTCTCATTTATAATTAATCAATAAAATATTTTTTTATGTTATAAAATTGCTTCTCAAAGTTAAATTCATTTTTAAATGCTAGAATATTTTTCTTAACTTTCGACTTATAAAGACTTTTATTATTAATTAACAAATTTACTTTTTGAGCAATACCTTTTGGAGAATTTTTAACCAATAATGATGTATCAAATTTATTATTAAATATTAAAGTATCCTTTGTATTTGATATTATTGAGGGAATGCCTGAGTAAATGTAGTTGTTCAATTTTTGTGAAGTTCCGCCCATTAATCTATGACTGACATTAATAGGTTCATATAAAGCAAAACCTCCATAAGCATTATCTAGTAAGTTAAACCATTGTTTGTACGATACATTTTCGTATAAAATTACCCTATTTAAATTATTAATTTTAACAAAATGTTTAAGTTTTTTAAAATACCCTTCGTATGATTTGCCAGCCATGACTAATAAAAAATTTTTATCCCAATATTTTGTCGATAAAGCTAATTCTTCCAAGTAATGATATTTATAAAAAGAGCCAAGTCTGACAAAATATTTACGTTGATTTAAAAATCTATATTTTTTTAGTAAATTTTTTTTTTCTGTTTTAAAATATTTTGAAAAACAATTATTAATTGATAAAATGCGATTAGATCTTTTAAATTTTTTTTTATAGAGAAATAATCTTGATTTTGATGGTAAAAATATATAATCGACTCTATTTAGTGAAAATTTTTCTAAAAAGTTATTAAAGTTTAAATTTTTCGATAAATCAAAATCAAAATTATAATAAATAAATTTGTCTTTTTTTTTTACAATTAAGCTGCAGAAAAAAAGCGCTATAAAATTAATTGCAAGAATTTTTACAGGGTTAAACCTTACATAAAATAAGAATATATTAAAAAAGAAATTTACAAGTCCAATTTTATGGTTTTTTTTTATTTCGATAATTTTTAATAATCTTGTTTTTTTTACAAAATAGAAAAAGTCTTTTTTTTTCTCAATTTCTTTGCAGATTAAAACTATCTCGATTTTTTTTGATATCAGGAAGTTAATTAAAAATAGAAGGTTAATATAATTGCTTGGATCTGACCAAATACTAATTAAAATTTTCTTTTTCACAAGAGTGTTATGACTGTCTACTTATTATAAAATTTTCAATAACTAAAATATCCATTTTTGTTCTTAAAAAACAATCAATTGCTTCATTAGGATTATTAACAATTGGTTCATTTTCATTAAATGATGTATTTAATAAAATAGGTACCCCTGAAAGTAGGCTAAAATTTTTTATTAGATCGTAAAAAATTTTATTCTTTTCTGGATCAACTGTTTGTAATCTCCCGGTTCCATCAACATGTGTCACTGCTGGTAATTTTATTCTTTTTTCTTCAATGATTTTCAAAACGACACTCATGTAAGGAACGTTCAAATCTAATTCAAACCAGTTTTTCACTTCCTCTTTCAAAATAGATGGTGCAAATGGTCTAAAACTTTCTCTTCTTTTTATTTTTGAATTAATAATATCTTTCATATTTGGGTTACAAGGATTTGCCAATATGGATCTATTACCAAGAGCTCTTGGTCCCCATTCCATTCTGTTTTGATACCATCCAATAACTTTGTTCTCAAAAATTTTTTGTGCAACTATTTTTAATAATTTGTCAATTTCATATTTTTCATAAGTTAAATTATTCTCTTCAGAAATTTTAAGCTTTGTTTTAATTATTTTTTCAAGTTTTTCATTATCAACTTTTCCTCCCAAGTAGGGTGTTGAATAATAATTCTTTTTATTATTAAAAAATTTTTTATCACATAAGATTGCTGCTCCGATTGACCCTCCAGCATCACCAGGAGCGGGAGGTATATAAACATCCTTAAAATTTAATTCCTTAATAATTTTACCGTTAGCTAACGAATTCATTGCGCAACCTCCTGTTAATGACAGATAAGAAATATCATTTTTTAATTTATAGTATTTAATATAATGCAGTATTATTTCCTCATATTTATTTTGAACACTTCTAGCAAGATCATAGTGAAATTCCCCAATTTCTTTGTTTTCAAAGTCATAATTGAATAATTTATTTAAATTTTTATTGTATAAATTATCAAACCTAGGGCTTTCGTTATACCATTTCATGCTTATTTCTTTTTTATGATGCTGAAAATAATTGAGGTTTAATTTAAAAGAACCACTTTTATATTTTATAACTTTATTTAACTTATCAGAAAATTTATTTTTTCCATAAGCTGATAAACCCATTACTTTATATTCATCTCCATAATTTTTAAATCCCAACAATTGAGTGAAGCTTTGATAAAATATACCTAGTGAATGAGGAAATAAAATTTTATTTTGGATTTTAATTTTCTCATTTGATGTAATACCTGCAACAGTGCTTGCAAAATCTCCAAAACCATCTGCTGAAATTAATAAAGATTTACTAAATTTACTTGGAAAATAAGCAGATGCTATATGGCATAAATGATGATCGAAATATCTTATTTTAGGAATATAGTTGGTATTAAAATTTTCTTTTAATAATGATTTTATTGAAATTTTTTTTTTTCTTAAAACTAATTTATTTATTATTAACTTATAGCTATTTATATTACTAAGACTAAATTTAATTTTATTAAAAATATTTGAAAATGGATTTGAGTTTATAGCTATAAACTGTACTTCATTTAAACTTATATTCGAGTATGCAAGACAAGCTTTGACAGACTCTATCGGAAATCCAGCCCAATGTTTTATTCTGTTTATTCTTTCTTCCTCAATTGCAAAAATTATTTCCCCATTTTTCATTATGCATGCACTTGAATCGCCATGAAAAATATTTAGACCTAAAATATAATTATTTTTCATTTATCTTAATTATTGATTTAAAAATTTAAACGTTTCAAAAGCCATCTTTTTATTATTGTAATTTTTTGATTTTATAAAAGCTTTTTCTCTTTTTTTTTTTAAAACTTGTGGTTTTTTTAAAATATTTAAAATTTTATCTTTAAAATCTTTTATAGAGTTATGTTTATAAAATATTGCAGTATCACCCAATACTGATTTCATTGGATCTAATTTTACACATACTATGGGATATCCAGTAGCCATTGATTCAATTAAAGAAACTGAAAAATTTTCACACGAAGATGCAAATAAAGAAATCGTGGTAAAATTTTTTTTATTTTTATAAATTTCATTAATATTTTTTTTACCTAAATATTTAAAATTTTTATTCAATTTTTTTAATTTTTTTAATTTTAATCTCATCTTCTGTAATGCTGGTTTATAAAAACCACCATAAAACTCAATGTATAGTTTACTTGTTAATTCTGGATACTCTTTAAATATAGATTCAAAAGAGTCTATTATAAAATCTTGGTTTTTATAAAAATCTATATTTGATACATAAATGAACCTATATTTTTTGTTATTAAGATTCTGATATTTAACTTTTTTTAAGTCAACACCGTGAGGAATAACTTTACTCTTAAAATTTGCTTTAGCAATTTGGGAAATTATAACTTTTCTAGAAAACTTATGTAAAAATATAACTTTTTCAGATAGTTTTAATGACATTCTCTGTGTAAATTTTAAAAATTTTAGTTTTAAATAAAAGAGTGAAAAAAAATATTTTTCAACTTCCTTTTTAAAATAAGGTAATAAATTTTGATTTATCGTGATAATATTTCTCTCAAATAAAAAATGAGAACTCCCAGTTATAAATATAGCATCAAATTTCTTAAATTTGATATAAATATTTAAAATTATCACCTGCCAAAATATTCTTAAAATCAAATTTGAATTCAAAAAATTATTATAAATATAAATTATATTTTTATTCTTTGGCATCAATTCAAAAGTTTTCTCTGGTAGCATTACTGTAATCTCATCATAAAATTTTTGTTCTAATGAATAGTCTAATATGTTTTTAAGATGAACTATAGCACCACCAGAACTTGTGCTAATCGCCTCTATTAATAAAGTTTTTTTTTTTTTCACGAATTAAATTTTAAATCTCTAGAAAGTTTATTAATTTTTTAGCTGAATTTTTTGCATTAATATTTGTGGTTACAGCTTTCAACCTTGATCTTTCTGCGTGTTTTTGTATTAAATTTTTATTTTTAAGATAATATTTTATAGACTTACTTAAATCATTTATTTCGTAGCTCGAAATTTTGCCATTAAAATTGTTCTTAATGTACTCTCTTGATACACCCGAGGATTTTGTGGAAATAACTGCACATTTGTATGACATAGCCTCCATTACAACTACTCCCCAGCCATCATATTTTGATGGAAGTATAAAGATATCTGAATTTATAAAATATTTTTTAAGTTTATCTTTATTCAAAAAATTTATAATCTTAATATTATTAATATTATTAGATATTTTTTTTGCTTTTTCTTTCAAAATACCATTACCAATAATGGTTAACGTCATTTTTTTGTAACAAATTTTTTTAAAAGCTTTAATTAAATTCAAAATATTTTTTCTTTCAATAATCTGTCCAACGTAAAGAAAATTAATATTATTATTTTTAAAAAATATTTTCTTTTTTAAATTAGATATTTTAATTGAATAATGAAAATTTAATGTGTTTTTATTAAATTTAGAATAAAATTTTTTTGCTTCATTTCCTACAGCCAAGATGCCATAACTATTCTTTAAAAAATATCTAAAATAGTTTTTGATGATAATTTTTTTTATAAAGTTTTTAAATTCAATTTTTTCCATCCAAAATAAATATTTGAAATTAAGATTTGTACATAACTTTAAAATTTTTTTTGTATAATTTAGTTTATAACCTCCCAAAATCACAAAATCTGGCTTAAAATTTTCAATAATTTCTAAAATAGAACTTTTGTCACTTTTTGGAAATTTAACATATTTTCTCTTTGAAAATTTAAAATTATAATTTTTCAATCTCCTCTCCAGAAAAATTATTTTTAATTTACAAACCTTGCTCATTTCATCAAAAAATTCTATTTGATATGGCGTTGGGTAATTAATTATAAAAATTATCTTCTTCATAATTATCCAATAATAGTAAAGATCTTTTAGTTTGATATAATTGTATATTTTACAGTATATTAAAATATTCATTTATAAAGTAAAAGAGATTTAATTATGAATTTACTCCCAGAACTGATCAATCCAGAAACAAAACAAAAAATAGTTTCAGAAGAAATTAATTTTTTTAATGAAATACCTGATTTATTTTTATCCGATAAAAGTGAAATAACCAGGACTCAATCTGAATTTTATGATGACATAAAGTTTCCAAATTATGACGATATAGAGGATTTTGGCACCCTTTTGGATAAAAGTACAAAATCAATTTTTATTAAAAAATTAGATGATGAAATACCACATCGTGCTGAAATTTTAGAGGCTGGTTGTGGAACAGGACAACTTTCAATAGCTCTAAGCAGATTTGGTAGGAGGATACATGGTATAGATTTATCAAAAGGAAGTTTAAATGAAGCTAAAAAGTTTATTGATAAAATCAATATTAAAAATGTTCAATTTTATAGAATGAATATTTTTAAGTTATATTTTAAAAAAAATTTTTTTGACATTGTTATCTCAAATGGAGTTTTGCACCATACAACTGATGCAAGAGTTGCTTTTAGTGAATTAGTCAAGCATTTAAAACCAAATGGGATTATTGTTATAGGTCTATATCACAAATACGGAAGATTAATGCAAAATTTACGTCAAAAATTAATTAGAATTTTTGGAGAAAGATTTAAAAATCTTGACAAAAGATTTTCAACAAATATGTCTGAAAAAAAGAAATATGCTTGGTTTCGAGATCAATACCAAAATCCACACGAAACGAAACACACATTTTCTGAAGTGATAAAATGGTTTGATCAAAATAATATAGAGTATTTAAATTCAATACCTTTTGACTTCAATTTTAATAATAAACTTTTATTAAAAAAAAAACCAAAAAGTAAATATTTCATGTTTTTAAACGAGTTGTCTTTAATGACTAACCTAGCCCAGATTAATGAAGGGGGATTTTTTGTAATGATTGGAAAGAAAAAAAATTAAATATTCATTGTTATCAAATTAAAATTGCTGTAATGGAGAATTAAATATTAAGGAGTGAATAAGATTGATAAGTTTTTTTAAAGAATTCATAGAATTTTTAAAACATAGAAAAAAATATTGGTTATTACCGATAGTTGCAGTTTTAGCAATATTTGGTGTGTTGATAGTACTTACTCAAGGTACTGCAGTAGCACCTTTTATTTATACACTATTTTAATTATGATAGAATTTATAATAGAATTATATAAGTTTTTTCGTGTAAGAAAAAAATATTGGCTAGTACCAATTGTTTTATTACTGCTGTTATTTGGTTTTTTAATTGTTCTAAGTCAAGGCTCTGCGGTACAACCCTTAATATATACAATTTTTTAATCATCTAATAAATTTATTTTTTGAAAAAGTTCTAATCCCATCAAATAATGTCCGATTGAATTAGGGTGTGCGGTATCATATTGGACAAATAAGGTTTGTGGATTACCTTCTTTGAAAAATTGATTAGCCCTAATTTTAAACATTTCAGTAGGGTCAGCATATTCTACCTTAGTCTCTTTTAAAAAATCTATTAGTTTTTGTCTTGGATCAAATTTTCCGCAACTGATGTCATAATTTAATTTATTTAATTTTTGATGATGTTCGATTTGTATTGATATTGGGACGATCAAAACAACAAATTTAATATTCTTAGTTGTTAAAATTTCTTTTGTTTCTAATAAATCTTCCTTAAATTTTTTCCAAGATTGATCACTTTCATTTTCATAACCCGATGCAGAATAAGCAAATGTGTATGGTCCAAGAGCGTCTGTACCTCTTTCCTCACAACTTCCTGCAGTATTTCTAATAAGTATACTTGAATAATGATTTAAAACTTTAATCAAAGTAGATCTATTTAAATATTCATATCTGAAATTTCGAGATTTATTTAAAAAGTAATCAAGCTTTCCCCTAAAGGGTAATTTTTCATCATCTAGTTTTATTTGATATTTGGCTATATCTGTTAAATCGTTATAGTGAAATTGATAAACAAGTATATCGCCTGGTCTCGCATAATCGATAATTTTTTCTTTGACTAGAGCTTTCACATCGCCAAAATCAGATCCATAAAACGAATTGGAAATTATATTATATTTTTTATTATTTAAATTAATTAAATCATCCAGATACGAATAGTAGGTTTCGTGAAACCTTACACCATATCCATTTGTAACACTGTCTCCAATTAACCAAATCGTTTTTTTGCTCTTTTCCTCAATATTTTTTTTTGTGTAAGGTACTCTTACCATTATATCTTTATATTGGTTAAAATGAGTTTTTATACCTTTGGATATACGAGTATTTTTATCTATATTAATAAAAATGCTATTCTCATTAAAATCAGAAAATAAAAAACGAGACAAAATCTCAAGAATTAAAAATAATATAAATAAAAAAAAAAAATACTTAAATATAGATTTCAGAAAAACCATATGCTGATAACTATCAAAAAAATTAAAAAATACAATGACTACTTTAGTTTTGATTTGTTAAATTATTTTGTTGAAAAAATTTGTTCGATAAATGGTTTTATCTTTTGATAAAAATATTCATTAGCTAGTGAATTTGGGTGACCCTCTTCTAAAGTAAAATTTGATTTATTGTTCCACAAATAACCATTTATTTCAAAGAAGTCGAATAATCTTATTTCTTTTTTATTTTTTTCACTTAATTTATCAATTAATTTATTTCTTGGATCGTTATCCCATGCTAAATTAATTACATTCAATTCAGAATTACATTTTTTTGCATTTTTTATAATTTCTGAAAATATTAAATTTATATACAATTTATCAAGCGATTTAGTGTCTGGATTTTTTTTATTTTCAGAAATTATTTTTGTTTCATTATTTTTTATTTCTCTATCAGCATTTAATTCAAGAAAGTAATGATAATATTTTACATAAAAAGATCTTATTACCTGAAAAAATGAAATATTTTCTAAAACAAATTGGTATATTGAGGATTGATTAAGAAATTTTTTAAAATTATTTATTTCGTTTTTTGACTCAATCAATTTATTTTTCTTTAAAATATATAAATTAGAATATCTTGAGTCTTGCAAATCATTAGAGACATTACTAATAAAAATTATGGTTTTTTTTGGTTGTATTTCTTCACAATAATTTTTTAAAAATCTTGCATAGTCATCGAAACCCCATCCCCCAGCTGCTGAATTTATAAAATATTTATCTAAAAAATCTTTTTGTAATTTATAGATAAAAGTGTTTTCATCATGTAATAACCATCCAAACGTGAAAGAGTCCCCTAAAACCAAAATTTTCTCACTATTAAGTGATGAAAAATCTTTATATAATCTATTATAGTATTTGCCAAAGTCATATTTTACATCAACAAAATCTTTCCCTTTAAAATATTGATGTTTTGATTGTCCATTAGATTTATTTAAATACATTCCATCTTTATCTTGGAATCTCCACGCACCAGAAAGTGGAAAATTGTAAAATTTAAGAAATATTTCAACAATTAATAAACCAAC
>CESP01047090.1_pt1 | contig 12170 bp, 10 predicted proteins | sample 531211 | NCBI WGS metagenome assembly CESP01 (sample SAMEA2622074, study PRJEB7988) | marine metagenome | biome: marine biome (ENVO:00000447); feature: surface water layer (ENVO:00002042); material: "saline water (ENVO:00002010), including plankton (ENVO:xxxxxxxx)" | depth 5 m | reverse complement strand
ACTTTAATTGTTTCCATTTTAGGTGTGTGTTTTGAAAATTCTTTTCTTGAGGTTTTTATAGCTTTATTCATTTCACTTAATATTAGCTCTCTTCCACCTTTGGCTTGATCTAAAGCTTTCTCCATAATTTCAAATGTAATACCTGTAATTTTGATATCCATTTGAAGAGAAGTAATACCATTTTTTGTACCTGCAACTTTAAAGTCCATATCCCCTAAATGATCCTCGTCTCCTAAAATATCAGATAGCACAGAAAAATCTTCACCTTCTTTAATTAATCCCATGGCGATACCAGCTACCGGCTCTTTTATTGGAACTCCAGCATCCATTAAAGATAATGAAGTACCACAAACTGTTGCCATAGATGAGGATCCATTGGATTCTGTTATTTCTGAGACTACTCTTAAAGTGTATGGAAAGTTTTCTTTAGTTGGTAAAGAGGAATTTATTGCTCTCCAAGCAAGTTTCCCGTGACCGATTTCTCGTCTTCCAGTACCGATCCTTCCACATTCTCCAACAGAAAAAGGTGGAAAATTATAATGCAACATAAAATTTGATCTTTGCATACCCTCTAAACTTTCTAATCTTTGTTCATCATCTGTCATTCCAAGTGTAGTAACCACTAGAGCTTGTGTTTCTCCTCTAGTAAAAAGAGCAGATCCATGTGTTCTCGGTAAAACACCTACCTCACACTTTATTTGTCTTACATCTGCAAGCCCTCTTCCATCAATTCTCTTTTTTTCTTTAAGAATTGCAGTTCTTACAATATCTTTTTCTAAAGATTTGAGCTGACTCATTACTTGATTTTCTAAAATAGTTTCATCTTCTGCAAACATTTCTTTACATTGATTTTCTATTTCAGAAATAGCTGTAGATCTTTTTTTCTTATCAGTTTCTTTAAATGCGCTTCTTAATACAGTTTCGAATTTACCAGCAATTTTTTTTTTAATTTCAGAGTGATCTACTTCTTCAATTTCCCATTTAGGTTTTCCAGCTTTTTTTGACAATTTTTCAATCGCTTCGATTATTGGCACAAATTTTTCGTGTCCAAATTTCACCGCACCAAGCATCACTTTTTCAGATAGCCCTGATGTTTCTGACTCTACCATCAAAACTGCGTCCTTCGTTCCGGCAACTACAAGGTCTAATTCTGAGTCTTTGAGTTGTTCTACTGAAGGATTTAATAAATATTTTCCATCTTTATATCCAACTCTACTCGCAGCTATGGGACCCATAAATGGTAGCCCAGATATAGCTAAAGCAGCTGAAGAGGCTATCATTGATAAAATGTCTGGTTGATTTTCGCTATCGTAAGATAAAACTGTTGGGAGCACTTGTACTTCATTCATAAAACTAGATGGAAATAAAGGTCTAATTGGTCTGTCTATTAATCTCGAGATTAATGTTTCAGCTTCAGTGGGTCGCGCTTCTCTTTTAAAATATCCCCCTGGTATTTTACCAGCAGCATAGTATTTTTCTTGGTAATTTACGGACAGAGGAAAATAATCCTGACCATCAGCAACTTTTTTTGCTCCAACTGCAGTTGCAATTACAACCGTTTCTCCTAATGTTGCAATAATTGCACCATCGGCTTGACGTGCAATTTTTCCAGTTTCTAAAGTTAATTTTTTTCCATTAACTTCTAATTCTTCCTTGTATATTTTGAACATTATTTCCTTATATTTAGTTGTTTAATAACTTTTTGGTAAGAATCAGAATTTTTCTTTTTAAGATAAGCAAGAAGTTTTTTCCTTTTATTAACTGATTTAGTCAAACCTAAAGTTGAATGTTTGTCCTTTTTAAATTTTTTAAAATGCTCTGATAATTTAGTAATTTTATCAGTCAGTAAACCTATTTGTATTTCTGTTGAGCCTACATCCTTGGCGTGGGTTGCTAGAGATTTAATTGTATCTTTTTTTTTCTTTATCATTATCTTTATTCTTCTTAATTAATCTTTCAATCTTTTCAGCATATTCGAATGAGTTATCTTCTACAAATGTGAGTTTAGGAAGAAACTTTATATCTAGCCTTTTAGACAGTGCTCTTCTAACAAGATGAGAGTATTCAGTCAAGATTTTTACAGTTTCCTTTGTATCTATACCTCCTAAAGGAATAACGTAAACTCTCGCTGTTTTGAGGTCTGGAGTCATTCTTACTTCTGTAACAGTAATTAATTTTGAATTTATTGAAGGTATTTTAGCTTCATTTCTTATGAATAGCTCGCCTAAATTTTGTTTTACCAATTCTCCTACTCTTAACTGTCTTTGACTAAATGCCTTATGAAAATTTTGTTCGCCCATTAGATGGTCCTTTGTATTTCTTCGGATAAATATGACTCAATTACATCCTTTTCTTTAAAGTCAATAAAGTCTTTGATACTAATTCCGCATTCAAGTCCTGCTCCAACTTCTTTTACCTGGTTTTTTTCTCTAAAAATTGATAAAATCTCTCCACTATAAACAACCACGCCATCCCTAATAATTCTGGCTCGCGATTTACTTTTGATTTCTCCGCTTAATACCTTTGACCCAGCGATTTTTCCTGCATTTGAAACTTTAAATATCTTTTGAATTTCAGCGCTGCCAAGTAAAGTTTCTTTTACATCAGGTTCTAAAAGACCTGAAAGGGATTTTTCTATATAGTCTAAAGCTTCGTAAATAATATTAAAATATTTAATTTCTATTTTTTGTTCTTCAGCTAATTTTTTTGCTTCTCTGTTTGGTTTAACATTAAATCCAATCAAAAGTGCGTTAGATGCTTTCGCTAGTGACACGTCTGTTTCATTAATCATCCCGATATCAGATAAAATTATTTTTGTCTCAACTTCTCCGTGTTCCATTTTATTGATAGCCATTTTTAACGCTTCGCTTGATCCTTGGACATCTGATTTTAATACTATGTTCAGTTCGTCTTTTTTTTTATCACTTTCAAATAGTGTTGTTTTATCTTTTACTAATAATTTATTTTTTGCAATGTTAGTTTTTTTGAATTCAGCCATTTCTTTAGCTTCATCTTCATTTTTTGTCACTGCAAATTCAGCACCTGCGTATGCAGAATTGTTCATTCCTAATATTTCTACAGGCATTGAAGGCAAAGCTTCGTTTACCATTTTTCCCTCATGGTTTATCATTGCCCTAATTTTTCCCCATGTGTCACCGCAAACAAAATAGTCTCCCTTCTTGAGTTTGCCATTATTAATCAAAATTGTTGAAACTGGGCCTTTGCCTTTGTCGATCTTTGACTCTATAACAACTCCTTTAGCGCTATCGCTATACGAAGCTTGCAGGTCTAATATTTCGGATTGCAAAAGAATACTTTCTTTTAATTTATCTAAATTCATTTTTTTCAAAGCTGAGACTTCTACAAATAAAGTGTCACCGCTTAAGTCCTCTGCTATCAATTCGAATTGCATCATCTCATTCTTGATCTTGCTTATTTTTTTTTCAGGCAAGTCGCACTTATTGATTGCAACAATAATTGGTACTTTTGCCGCTTTTGCGTGTTTAATTGCTTCAATTGTCTGAGGTTTTATTCCATCATCTGCTGCTACAACCAGAACTACTATGTCTGTTATTTTAGATCCTCTTGCTCTCATTTCCGTAAATGCGGCATGTCCTGGAGTATCTATAAATGTAATGAGTTTTTCATTGTTAGCTTTTACTTGATATGCACCGATATGTTGGGTAATTCCTCCATACTCCCCGGAAACAACATTAGTATCTCTTAAAGCATCAAGTAAGGATGTTTTTCCATGGTCGACGTGTCCCATAATAGTCACAACTGGAGGCCTTTGTTTGACCTCCCCTGCTAATTTTTTTTGTGCTTTGTCTTTTTGGATTGAAGGCTTTTCTTCTAAAATTGGTTTATGACCAAATTCTTTAACAATGTACTCGGCTGTATCTTTGTCTATATTATGATTAATAGTTGCAACCACCTTCATATTAAATAAAAATTTAATTATTTCGCTTGATTTTTCTGCCATACGATTTGAAAGCTCTTGAATAGTAATTTGTTCAGGTATTTTTACATCTCTTATAACTTTTTTGAATTCTTTTTTTTCATCTCCATCAGGCTTACTTTTTTTCTCTTTAAGCCTAGCTCTTTTGACTGAAGCTAAACTTCTTTGTTTTATTTCAATTTCTTCTACATTAAGTGCCCTAGAAACTGTTAACTTAAAATCTCTCTTATCAACTGGTCCTTTGAGTTTAAGTTTGCTTTTACCAGCTGGTTTGTTATCCTTTTTAATAAAATCTTTAGTAGCTTGTTGTTCAACAAATTTTCGTGCAAAATTTTTTTTGTTATTTTGAGATTTATTTAAGTTTAAATCATTAAAGTTACTTGGTCTATTAATTTGCTTTGACCTAAAATTTTTTTTCTTTTCTACCGAGTAAGATTTTTTGTTTCCAGAGGATATGGCTGTAGTATCAATCTTCTTTTTTAGATTTGTAGATATAGTAAGAGTCTTTTTTTTGTCTTTTTCCATAACATTATTTGTAAGCTATCTCTCTTGCGGCCATTATCAAATCATCAGCCTCTTTTCTAGAAAGAGAAAATTCTTCTAGATAACCTTCAATTCTTACTTTTTTTCCTTTTATCTCATCAAATCCTCCGATTAACTCATCAGAGGAAAGATCGGCAAAATCTACTAATTTTTTAATATTTTTTTGTCCTAAAATAACTAACATTCCTTGCGTCATACCTTTAAGGCTTATCAAACTTTCTTCTACTCCCAATTCTTTAAGTTTAATTGCAACTGCTTCTTTTTCTTTAATTATTGTCTCTTTAGATCTTGCTATAAGTTCTATAGCGGTATCTTCGTCTATCGCATCTATTTTTGAAATATCCTCTGGATTAGATTGAGCTATTTCATCGATTGATATAAAACCCTCTGAAACAAGAAGTTGACCTAAAGTTTCATCTACCTCTAAATTTTTGATTAAAGTTTCTGTTCTCTCTTTAAATTCAGCTTGTCTTCTCTCGGAGTCCTCTTTGTCCGTTAATATATCAATTTCGTAGTTTGTTAACTTAGAGGCTAACCTAACGTTCTGTCCTCGTCTACCAATCGCTTTACTTAAATTTTCTTCAGTTAAAATTATATCTATTCTTTTATTTTCTTGATCGATTAAAACTCTTTGTATTTCTGCTGGAGATAATGACTCTGATATTAAAGTTGGTAAATCCTCAGTCCATTTAATAATATCGATTTTTTCACCATGAAGTTCGTTAACTATAGTCTGAACTCTACTACCCCTCATTCCTACACAAGCTCCTACTGGATCAATAGAGGAATCTTGAGAGTAAACACAAATTTTAGCCCTACTTCCTGGGTCTCTTGCTACAGACTTTATTTCTATAGTTCCTTCATATATCTCTGGGACCTCTTGAAAGAATAATTTAGCTAAAAACTGAGGATGGGCTCTTGATAAAAATATTTGATGTCCCTTGTACTCCTTTTTTACCTCATAACAATAAGCTTTTACACGATCACCTGTTTTCAAAATTTCTCTTGGAATTAACTCGTCTTTCTTGATAACTCCTTCAGCTTTTCCCAAATCAACTATTACATTTCCATATTCTAATCTTTTTATAATTCCACTTAAAATTTGACCTTGCTTGTCAATGAAATCTTCATATTGTCTATTTTTTTCAGCTTCTCTTACTCTACTGCTTATAACTTGTTTTGCGCTCTGGGCTGCTATACGTCCAAAATCTATTTGTGGTAATTCCTCGTAGATTTTTTCACCAACTTTTAAGTCTTTATATTGATTGTTAATTTTTTTAGCATCTTCTATGGTTATTTCTCGAGCTGAGTCTTCAACAGTTTCAACTACATTGAGAACCTTTTGAATCTTTATTTCACCACTTTCCCTATTAATTAGAACCTCAATATTATTATCATTCCCAAACTTTGTGAGAGCCGCTTTCTGTATAGCGCTTTCCATTGAACCAATAACGAGTTCTTTGTCTATTGATTTCTCGTTAGCTACCGCTTCGACGATTCTTAAAAGTTCAAGTTTATCTAGTCCTCTATTTAACATTTTAATGCTCCTAAAAAAAAATGGGCAGCTGCCCATTTTGAATTTTTCAATAATATTATTATTTTTAGAAGAAATTTATGGTTTTTTCAAGATTACAGTTTAAATAAATCTATTTTATCAGTTTTTTCCCAAGAAAACTCACCTTTATTGTTAGGTTTTCTACCAAAGTGTCCATATGCGGAGGTAATCTCGTAAATTGGATTATTTAAACTTAACATTTCTCTTATTCCTCTAGGAGATAAATTAAAATTTTCATTTATGATTTTTTTAACTTTTTCAATTTTATCCTCGTCTCCGCTCGCTAGTTTTATAAATATGGATAAAGGCTTTGATACTCCAATGGCGTATGCCAGCTGTATTAAGCATTTGTCTGAAACACCTGCTGAAACAATATTTTTAGCAAGATATCTCGAAGCATAAGCTGCTGACCTGTCTACTTTTGTTGGATCTTTGCCTGAGAACGCTCCGCCCCCATGAGGAGCTGCTCCACCGTAAGTATCTACTATTATTTTCCTTCCAGTTAATCCTGTATCACCATCTGGTCCCCCGATTATAAACTGGCCAGTAGGATTTATATATATTTCCCCAGGACTCAAGTCTTCTAGTAAATTTTGAGGAATAGATTTTTTTATGTAAGGAATAATAATCTCTCTTACTTTTTCCTGATTCAAATCTTTTGAATGTTGAGTTGATATTACAACTGAGGTAACTTTAACAGGCTTATTTTTTTCATAAAGCATTGTCACTTGACTTTTAGAGTCAGGTTCAATTCCATTAAGAGTCCCTTTTTTTCTATCTTCAGCCATTAGTCTCAAAATCCTATGAGAATAATGAATAGGTGCAGGCATTAAATCCTCAGTTTCCTTACAAGCATAGCCAAACATGATTCCTTGGTCTCCTGCTCCCTCATCTTTGTTATCTTTAGAGTCAACGCCCATCGCAATGTCTGAGGACTGCTCATGTAGAAAAGTTTCAATATTTGCTGTTTTCCAACTAAAACCTTTTTGGTTATAACCTATGTCTTTAATACAGTCCCGGATCTTATGAATTAATTCATCTTTTTCAATTTTTGGACCTCTTGTTTCTCCTGCTAAGACTACTTTATTAGTCGTAGTTAAAGTTTCACACGCTACACGTGATACAGGATCTTTTGATAAATAAGAGTCTACTACCATGTCAGAAATTCTGTCACAAACTTTGTCGGGATGTCCCTCTGAAACAGACTCGCTTGTAAATAGATAATTATTATTTGACATTGTTTTTTTTGTAAAAATTAAAGATAAAAACATATGTAATTAAAAGCACAAAAAATATCAAATCATTTTTATTCTTATTTTTATTTGATATTAAAGGGACCTCAAACTCAATGTTTCCTGCTTCATTTGGATAAAGTTTTTTTAATACAAGGCCATTATTGCTAATTATAGCACTTATGCCTTTATTAGCGGACCTTATAAAAAAAGCATTTTTTTCAATTGCCCTAAAAATTCCTTTTGCAAAGTGTTGATAGGGTCCAATAGAGTTTCCAAACCAACCATCTTCAGAAATGTTTACTACTAAATTAGTGTCTTGATCGGATGATTGTATTAGTTCTGGAAAAATAATTTCATAACAAATTAAAGGCAGGATATTTGCATTTAATATCTTTAAACTTCCATTATCATTACCGCTTAGAAAAGATCCATGACCTTCAGTAATTTTTTTTAATCCAAATTTATTTAAAATATTTTCTAAGGGTAAAAACTCCCCAAAAGGTACAAGTTTCTGCTTATTATATTCTTGAATAATTTCTAAACTGTTATTGACAATAATTAAAGAATTGTAATATCCAGTTTTATCTTCATTAAATCTATTGATACCAAATAAAATAAAATGGTTTTTCTTGAAATTTTTGGAAAATTCTTTTTCAAATTTAAATAGTTGATCATAATTTAAACCACTAAAAACTCCTTCAGGCCATATAAAGAGAGTATTTTCTTCATTGTTTGGTTCGCTATATCTTATTAATTTTTTAAGTCTTGTCTCTATTTCTTCAACAGTAAGACCGTATTTTAATTTAAAATTAGGAGATACGATTTTCACGTTAATTTTTTGATCAGTTAAACTTAAATTTTCTTTGTTTGAGTTAATAGAATGGTTTCCATAGATGTAGAAAAAGAAAAGAATTAATAAAACAAATATAAGTGATAAAATTTTATGAGTTAATTTAGCATTAAAGAATAAAAAAGCAGGAATTAAAAAAATGGTAATTGACAAAATATTAAATGCAAAAAGACCTATTTTATTTAAAATTTGTATAATTTCGCTCGCCCACGAAAAACTATAAGCCCATAAATTCCATGGGAACCCACTTAAAATTTTTGATCTTAAAAAGTCAGAAAATGCTAGACCTGACGAAAGAAGCAACAAAGAAGAAAAATTATATTTTAGAAAGGGGCCTAATATTAGGGTTACAAGTGAAAAAAATAAACTTAAAAACAAGGGTATTAATATCAATCCAAAAGGTATTAAAATTTTAAAATTTTCCTCAAACGTAAGCGAATATGTTATCCAGTGGATGCCGCTTAGGTAAAATCCAAAACCAAAAGCGGAACCAAAAATAAACAAATTTATCTTATAAGGTTTTTTTCTGTAAATATTTTGAGATTTTTTTTTTATAAAAACAATAAAATAAAAAAAAACTGGAAGAATTATAAAATTAATTATTGTAAGGTTAAATGGCTGAAAAGAAAAAACTGTTAAGGAACCAATAAAAAAAGGTAAAAGATATAAAACTAAGAATTTATTATTTTGGTATCTTTCTAACATTTAATATAAATACGAAAGAAATTGTTTTTCCACTTTAGTCATTTTATTAAAGTCTTTATCTTTTTTATGATCATACCCAAAAAGATGAACTAAACCATGTATCCATAATTTATTGAATTCTAAATTAAAATTTGTATTTTTTTTTGTTTTAATCTTCTCTAAATTTATAATTATATCGCCTAAGTAGATTTCTTTTTCTTTTTTTAACTTATTACGAAGATCTTTTTTAGAATAAAATGGAAAAGATAGAACATCAGTACTTTTATTTTTTTTTCTAAATCTTTTATTTAATTTTTTAATTTCTTTACTATTGGAAAGTAAAAGGGTGCAAAAAATTCTCTTTTTTTTATATTTTCTAAATTTTTTGTTAAAATTAATTATCTTTTTTTCTATAAATTTTTCCGGATTTTCTATATATCGTTTCCAATTTTTGTTATTTGAAATTGTATTAATCTTTATCATCAGTGCTTCTCGTTTGATAAGCCCTAATAATTTTTGAAACCAATGGATGTCTTACTACATCGTTGTGATCAAATTCAATAATTTTTATTTCATTTAAGTTTTTTAATAATTTTTTAGATTTTATTAATCCAGATTGACTCTTGTTTATAAGATCTATTTGCGATGGGTCACCATTTACTACTAATTTTGAATTTTCACCTATTCTTGTTAAAAACATTTTAATTTGGGTTTCAGTTGCATTTTGAGCCTCATCTAAAATTGCAAAACAATTTTTAAGTGTTCTCCCTCTCATGAACGCTAAGGGTGCTATTTCAATTTCTCCGGACTCAATTTTTTTATTTATTTTATCTGCTCCAAAAAGTTCATATAAGGCGTCATAGAGTGGTCTTAAATATGGATCGACCTTTTCCTTCATATCACCAGGCAAAAAACCAAGTTTCTCTCCTGCTTCTACGGCTGGTCTTGATAAAATCACTCTTTCAATTTTTTTTTCCATCAAAAGAGTAACTGCTACCGATACTGCTAAAAAACTTTTTCCAGTTCCAGCTGGCCCAAGAGATATTACTATTTCATTTTCTTTAAGAGCTTTTATATATTCAGATTGTTTTTCAGATCGAGCTATTACAGATTTTTTTGGAGTTTTTATTAATTGTTTAAAAGATTTTACATTTGACTCTTCTAAATCTATTTTTTTTTTCACAGACGAAACTATATCCTCTTTTTCGATAATATTCGTTAAAAAATATTTATTTATTAAAAATTTTATTGCTTTACAGAATAAATCAGTGTTTTCCTTCTTTCCTTTGCAGGTAATTGAGTTTCCTCTAAAAAAAATATTTGTATCTGTAAGTTTAGAAAGATCTTTTAAATTTTGATCAAATTGTCCTACTATGGACATCAACATTTCATTTCCAATTATTTGTAAATTTACAGTTTTATTATCGATTTTTTTTATAATTAAATTTTGATCTATTTTGCTAATTTCTGACATAGTCTAAGCAGCAAATTCCCGCGTCTGATTTTGCTCAATAATTTCACCAAATAGTGTATTTTGATTGCCACTCATAATTTTGATTTTTCTTATCTTTCCATCTAAACTGTGTTTAGCTCTCACAATTATAGGATTTGAAAACTCATCTCTTCCAAAATATTCATCTTTTTTATTTTTCATCTTATTTTCAAAAAGGACTGTGGTTTTTTTGTTAATTAGGCTTTTCTTATATTTGAGTTTTATGTCTTCAGCAATTTTTTGGAATCGCATTAATCTATTCTTAGCAACGATTGCTTCGATTTTTTTAAACTTTGCTGCTGGTGTTCCAGGTCTCGCGCTAAATATAAATGAATAAGAATTAATAAATTCAACCTCTTTAAATAATTTTAAAGTAAGATCAAAATCATTATCTGTTTCTCCAGGATAACCAATTATAAAATCACTTGAAAATTTAATTAAAGGATTAGCTTTTTTTAGTTTATTTATTAATTCAAGATAATCTTCTACTGTATGTTTTCGATTCATACTTTTTAGTATTTTGTTTGAACCTGATTGAACTGGTAAATGAATTAATGGCATAAGTTTGTGACAAGAACTATGTGCTTTGATTAAATCATCAGTAAAATCAATTGGATGTGAAGTTGTGTATCTTATTCTTTTTATGCCACTTAATTTTGAAATATTGATTATTAAATCTGAAAGTTTTTCTCCATTATCATTATACGCATTGACGTTCTGACCAAGTAAAGTAATTTCTTTAGCTCCATTACTTTCTAAATCTTTGGCTTCATTGAGCAGTTCAGACGTTGATCTAGAGAATTCAGAGCCTCTAGTGTATGGCACAACACAAAATTTACAAAATTTATCACAACCTTCTTGTATTGTTAAAAAAGATGAAACTTTACTACTTGAATTTTTTATTAAATTTAAAGTATCGAACTTTTCTACTACTTCAAAGTCTGTATAATTTATTTTTTTAGACTCTTTTTCTATTCTTAAAATACTTTCATTGAATTGATGGTAAGATTGAGGGCCTAATACTACATCGATATATTTTTCCGCTTTAAGTAATATTTCCCCTTCAGCTTGAGCAACACATCCGACTATAACTACAATCGGTTTTTTTTTATTTCTAAAATCTTTTTTTATCCTACCAACATCATGATAAACTTTTTCCGTTGCTTTTTCTCTGATGTGACATGTATTAATAACATAACAATTTGCTTCTTTATAATTATCAGTTTTTTTATAATCAATTTGTTTTGCTAGATCGTAAATACGATTGCTATCGTATTCATTCATTTGACACCCAAAATTTTTTATGAAAATTTTTTTATTCAAATTATTTTTTTATTTTTGATCCGTATAACTCAAGCTTATGATCTACGAGGTTATAACCTAATTTCTTCGCAATTTTTTTTTGTAGCTCCTCAATATCTTTATCGACGAATTCTACAATTTCTCCACTATTAATATCTATAAGATGATTATGATCATCGTTAATTTCATATCTAGCTTTACCTGCTTTAAAATCGTGTTTAATTAATATTCCAGACTCTTCAAAGAGTTTTACTGTCCTATAAACAGTTGCAATACTTATTTTATCATCTATCGCGGCAACTCTTTTATGTAATTCATCTACATCCGGATGATCTTTTGATCCATAAACTACTTTTGACTCTGATAAGATTTTTGCAATTACTTTTCTCTGATCGGTAAGTCTTACTCCTTTTTGTTTACATTTTTCTTCAATTACACTCATATCTTAATTTAACTCAAATAAATGGGCTTAATCAATTTATTTTCGATTAATTTTTTTTTCATTAATTTCTCTATATTTTTCATATTAAATTCCAATAAATCGTCATCTC